>Ga0207426_1000095_pt1 | contig 274234 bp, 261 predicted proteins | sample AraplaMF_Cvi_mMS_FD_184265 | JGI IMG/M metagenome (GOLD analysis project Ga0207426, IMG submission 184265) | Arabidopsis root microbial communities from the University of North Carolina, USA - plate scrape MF_Cvi_mMS (SPAdes) (version 2) | ecosystem: Host-associated > Plants > Roots >...
GCCCCTGGATCTGCTCGCGCGAGAGCCCGAAGCCGCGCTCGTAGGCCAGGTTGTTGAACCGGTAGCGCTCCTCCGCGTCGATGTAGGCCACGCGCATCGGCAGCGCATCGGCCACGGTGCGCAGGCGTGCCTCGCTTTCCTGCAGCGCCTCTTCCGCCTCGTGGTGCGCGGTGATGTCGCTGTCCAGCGTGTAGAGGCCGATCACCTCGCCGTGCTCGTCGCGCTCCGGCACCACCGTGGCCTGGACGTCGCGGCGTCCGCCGGGCGTCTTCAGCCTGCGCTCGTAGGTGACCTGCCTGCCGGCCAGAGCCGCACGCAGGTGCGGCTCCATCTCGGCCCATGCCTCCTCGCCGTAGAACTTCCACAGGCCCATGCCCAGCAATTGCTCGGTGGGGATGCCGAACCAGTCCTGGTGGGCCTTGTTGACGAAGCGGAACCGCAGGTCGCGATCGAGGTAGGAGATCAGCGCCGGCAGGTGGTCCGTCACCATGCGCAGGCGATGCTCGCTGTCGCGCAGCGCCCGTTCCGCGGCCTTGGCCGCGGATATGTCGCGCATCAGTCCGGAGAAGTACTCCACCTTGCCGTGCTTGTCGCGATGCGCGATCACCATGTGGCTCGCCGGGAACGCCTCGCGCCTGGCGTCCCACACCATCGACTCGCCCACCCAGATGCCCGCGCGCACGGCGGTGGGCACGATCTCCGTGGCGAGCCTTTCCATGGTCTCCGGCGGATTGAAGTCGGCCACGCTGAACTGCTCGATCGGCGCGTCGAGCGCCAGGCCCGTGCGCAGCCGCGCCGCCGGATTCATGTAGATGAGCCGCCCCTTCGCGTCCAGCTGGACGATGTAGTCGGTCGTCATGTCGAAGATGGCGGTCAGCGTGCGCAGCGCCTGCTCGGCCCGGGTGCGCTCGGTGATGTCGGTCACCGTGCCCACATGGCCGAGCACGCGGCCGTCCGCCGCGAGCACCGGCCGGCTCCTCAGCGCAACCAGCACGCGGGTGCCGTCCCTGCGATGGAGCCGGCGCGTGACCGCCACCGGCGTGGCCGTGTTGGCAAGGTGCGCCCACTCCTGGCGAACCGTCTCGCGGATCTCCTCGCGCACCAGCGTGAGCCAGCCCGCCGCCGCATCCTTGCGCGCGAGGCCGTGGATCGCCAGGTACTCGTCGTTCACGTAGGTCATGCGGCCTTCGCTGTCGCAGCGGAAGAGGCCCACCGGCGAAGCGTCGGTGACCGCGGCCATCTCGAGCCGCTGCTCGCGCAGCTCGGCCATCAGCGCGTCGAACTCGCGCGCGAGGTCTCCGCGCTCGTCGTTGGCGACGACATCGAGGCCGACCTGGCTGTCGGGCGAGCGGCGCAGGGTGCGGATCGCGCCGCTCAGCGCCTCCAGGGGGCGCATCACCCATGTAGTGCCCACCCAGACCAGGAGCGCGCAGCCCAGGCCGAGCCAGAGCAGCTGCAGCAGCAGGTTGCGCCGTACCTGTTCCAGCGGCGCGTAGGCGATGGCGGCGGGCACGACCAGGCGCAGCTCCCAGCCGGCGGCGGGAATGAGTGCATGAGTGGCCACGTCCTTGCCGATGCCGTCGCCGGAGGCGAGGGCGCTCGCGGGCTTGAGCAGCAGGTTCGCATCGGGGTGCATGACGATCTGCGGGGAGGGGCCACGCGTGACGATCACGTAGTGGCCGCCCCGGCCGACGGTGGCGCGGCTGAGATCGCCGAGCACGTTGGCGCGCTGCAGGTTCAGCGCCGCGCCCAGCACGCCGGCGAGGCGCCCGTCCGTTCCGTCCACGGGCACGGCCATGATGACCGCCGGCTGCCGCGCGCTCCTGGTGAGAAGGGGCGCCGAGATCGTGGGCTGGCCCGTGTCGCGCACGCGGCGGAAGTAGTCGCGGTCGGCAATGCTCGAAGGCCGCTCGGTGGGAGGGTTGATCGCCACGATGGCGCCGTCGGGCGTGGCCAGCGCGGCGTTGTCGAACATCGTGCGCAGGTCCTGGTCCCTGAGAAAGCGCTGCTGAGCCGCGGGGTCCGCGAAGCCCTGCGCGCCGAGTTCGCGGGCCGCGCGCGCCAGGGCCGACAGATGGATGCCGAGCTTGTAGTCGAGGTCGGCCGCGGCGCTGTCGGTCAGCGCCTGCTGCTGCTCGCGCATCAGTTCGATGTACTCGCTGGACAGGCTGCGGTATTGCCACCCGCCCGTCACGCCGACCAGCACGAGCACCAGTGACGTGATCAGCAGTGCCGTCTTCGTTCTCAGCTTGAGCCGCACTCGCTTTCCTCCGCCACCACGGGGTGGCCGTGACTGCATGAGTCGATGATAGCAACGGGGTTTTTCGCTCGACCGCACGAGCAATGCCCTTGCGCCTGTAGGCATGGCGCTGAGGCGCAACGGTTCCTTTCGCCCGCGATGGACAATGAATCGGGCGCGGATGCCCCTGTGCGAAGGCCATCGTTAGGTCGAAGGTACAGGTGTCATCGCGACCTTCCTGCGAATGAAGACAAATGGATCTACGGATGACAGAAGAACATGCGGTAGTGATTGTCGGAGCGGGCCCGACGGGCCTGGTGCTGGCGGGTGAACTGGCTCTGGCGGGCATCGATGTCGCCATCGTCGAGCGCCGGCCGGACCAGGAGCTTGCCGGCTCGCGTGCCGGCGGCCTGAGTTCACGCACGCTGGAGGTGTTCGACCAGCGCGGGATCGTGGACCGGTTCCTCGCGCAGGGACAGGTGGCGCAGGTCACGGGGTTCGCGGTCACGCGCCTGGACATCAGCGACTTTCCGACCCGGCACAACTACGGGCTGGCGCTGAGGCAGAAGCACATCGAGCGCATCCTCGCGGGCTGGATCGACGAGCTCGCGGTGCCGGTCCATCGCGGCCGCGAGCTGAAAGGCTTCGTGCAGGACGATGCGGGCGTGACCATCGAGCTGTCCGGCGGCGAGACGCTGCGCGCGGGCTACCTGGTGGGCTGCGACGGCGGGCGCAGCCTGGTGCGCAAGACCGCGGGCATCGAGTTTCCGGGGTGGGACGCGACCACCAGCAGCATCCTTGCCGAGGTCGAGATGGCCGAGGAGCCGCCGCTGGGCGTGCACCGCACCGCGCGGGGCGTGCATGCCTTCAGCAGGGAGCAGTACGAGATCCGCGACGGCAGGATCATCTTCGCCAGGGAAGGTCCTGTCGGCGTGATGGTGACCGAGAAGACCGCGGGCGCCACGAGCGAACCCACGCTGGACGAGCTGAAGGAACTGCTCGTCGAGGCCTGTGGAACGGACTATGGAATCCGGCGCCTGAACTGGATCTCGAGGTTCACCGACATGTCGCGCCAGGCCGCGGCCTACCGCAAGGGCCGGGTGCTCCTGGCCGGCGACGCCGCGCACGTGCATTCCCCGGTGGGCGGGCAGGGCCTCAACACGGGCGTGCAGGACGCGATGAACCTGGGCTGGAAGCTGGCTCAGGTGGTCAAGGGCGTCTCGCCCGAAGGCCTGCTTGACACCTATCACGCCGAGCGGCATCCGGTGGCGGCTCGCGTGCTGCGCACGACGATGGCGCAGGTCGCGCTGCAGCGCACGGACGATCGCACCGAGGCTTTGCGCGAAATCATGTCGGAGCTTCTCGGCATGGAAGAGCCCCGCAGGCGGATCGCGGCGGAGATGTCGGGGCTCGCCATCCGCTACGACCTTGGCGAGGGACACCCGTTGCTCGGTCGCCGCATGCCGGATCTCGACGTGCTCACCGCCGATGGCCCCGTGCGCGTGTTCGCGCTGCTGCGGGATGCGCGGCCGCTGCTGCTGGATTTCGGCGCGCCAGGCCGCTTCGATGTCTCGCCGTGGGCTGGCCGCATCAAGCTGGTCAATGGCAGATGCGACGGCCCGTGGGAGTTGCCCGCGCTCGGAGCGGTCGCGGCGCCGGCCGCGGTGCTGGTCAGGCCTGATGGCTATGTGGCTTGGGCGAGCGATGGCGCATCGGATGGTCTCCAGCAGGCGATGAACAGGTGGTTCGGCGCCTGAGCGCAGCCACCTTGCTCAGCGTGACGCAGTCACATCCTTGCCCGGTCGCGCCGCCATGTAGCCGAGCGTGCTGCCCACCAGCGCACGCACGCCGATGCGCAGGGCCTTCTCGTCGATGGCGAACTCGGGCGAATGATTGGGCGCGCCGGGCTTGTCGCCGAACGGGGATGCGTTGAGGTTCCAGAACACCACCGGCAGGTTCCTGCCGAAGGCGCCGAAGTCTTCCGAGGCCATGCGCGGGCCGATCTCGCGGGCCTGCGCGTTGGGGCCCGCCGCGGCTTCGAGGCTCTTCACCACCGTCTGGGTCGCCTCGGGGTCGCTCACCAGCACCTCGTAGCCGGTGTCGATGTCCACCTTGGCCGTCAGGCCGTACTGCTCGGCGATCTTCTGGGCCTTCAGGCGGATGTTCTCGTGCGCCACCTTCTGGTTCCTGGCCGACAGCGAGCGCACCGTGCCGGCGAGCTCCGCCGTCTCGGGCAGGATGTTCGCGCGGTTGCCGCTTTGCAGCATGCCCACGGTGACCACGGTGGGGCCGTCGAGCGGATCGATGCGCTGGCTCACGATGTTCTGCAGCGCCAGCACGATCTCGGCCGCCGCCAGCGTCGGGTCTTTCGCGGTCCAGGGCGAGGAGCCGTGGCCGCCCTGGCCCTTCAGCGAGATCTTGAACATGTCGCCGCTGGCCATCAGGGCACCGCGCCGGTAGCCGATGCCCACCGCGCCGCTGGCGTTGATGTGCTGTCCCATCACCACGTCGACCTTCGGGTTGTCGAGCACGCCCGCCTGCACCATCGCCGAGGCACCGCTCGGCACCGGCCCCGGGCCCAGTTCCTCGGCCGGCTGGAACAGGAAGACCACCGTGCCGGGCAGGTCGGCACGCATCTCCGACAACGCCTGCGCCGCGCCAAGCAGCATCGCGACGTGCGTGTCGTGGCCGCAGACGTGCGCGACCGGTACCTCCTTGCCGAGCCAGTCGCCCTTGGCGAGCGACTTGAAGGGAAGGTCGTTGCGCTCCTCCACCGGCAGCGCGTCCATGTCGGCGCGAAGGGCCACCACCGGCCCCGGCTTGCCGCCGCGCAGCACGGCCTTGATGCCTGTCTTTGCAACGCCTGTCTGCACCTGGATGCCCGGCATCTTGCGCAGCGCCTCGGCCACGTACGCGGCCGTGCGCACCTCCTGGAACGAGAGCTCGGGGTTCTGGTGGATATGGCGGCGCCACGCGATCACCTGCGCCTCGGTGGCGTCCGCCAGCGACAGCCCGCGCTGCTGCAGTTCGGAGGGCGCGCCCGGGCCGTTGCCCTGGGCCACGGCATTCAGGTTGAACAGGCAGGCCGTGGCGAGTGCGGCAAGGAGATGCAGTTGCTTCATGCTGGTGCGCGAAAGGTTCGAAGGAGGAGGGGGCAGTCGTCGGTCGGCGCGAAGTTAATGGACCAGGGGATAGAAGAAAAGACAAAAATCTCCATCCGACGATCAAACTTCTCGATCGCCTTCCCGCGTACTCCGTACCCCGATGAGCTCCACGATGAGCTCCACGATGAACCTGCGACACCTGGAAATCTTCCGTCTCGTGGCCGAGGCCGGCGGCATCCGCGCCGCGGCCCGCAATGCCGCGCTGACGCAGCCGGCCATGACCTATGCGATCCGCGAGCTGGAGCGATCCATCGGCGCGCCCGTGCTGGTGCGCAGCGCCAGGGGCATCGTTCCCACGGAGATCGGCCAGGTCCTGCTGCGGCGCGCCGCCGTGCTCTTCGACGAAATCCGCCGCACGGAAAGCGAGATCGCGCAATTGCGCGACGGCGGCGGCCACCTGCGCGCCGCCTTCAGCTCGCTCGCGGCGGCGCGGTTGCTGCCGCGGGCGTTGCTGGCCTTTCGTGCGCGCTGCCCCGGCGTTTCGCTGGAACTGGTGGAGATCACGAGCGCCGAGGCCACCGGTCTTCGGGCAGGCCACGACCTCGCTGTGCTCAGCGACCTGGAAGGCGCGGCCGTGCAGGACGGCCTGACGAGCGAGGTGCTGCTGCAAGCCCCGCTGACCGCCATCGCCCGCGCGGGGCATCCGATGGCGCGCGTGCGCACCATCGAGCGGCTGCAGGACGCGCTGTGGGCCGTGCCGTCCTACGGCGTGCGGGCGCTGGGCCAGGCCGGGCTGGCGGCGCCGCGCAACATCGTGGTGTGCCAGTCGGTCCAGTTCGGCCTTTCGCTGGTTCGCAATGCCGACGCGCTGACCCTGGCCGCCGCCTCGCTGGCGGACGACCCCGTCGCCTCCCGCGGGCTGGTCCGCCTGCCGCTGGCCGCACCGCTGCCGCACGTTCAGGTGTCGGTGTGCCTGCCCGCCGGCTCCAGGCCTACGCCGGCGGCGCAGGCCTTCGTCGAATGTCTGCGCGATGCCGCCGCGGGCCAGCGGGATCGTCTACCTGCGAAGCCGGCTTCGCGGCAGAAAGGGCGGACGGTGAAGTGATTGCGTTGCGGCCTTGCACGCCAGCGTGCAGGCAACCCCTGCTCACCAGGGCTTCCACCAGGGCCGCTTTCCCTGCCGGTGCTCGAGCGACCGCAGGTCCAGCGTGTCGTAGTCGGCATGGTGGTGGACGCCGGCGCGCCGGCGCAGTTCGGCCTCCAGCTGATGGGCGATGCCGCGGGCGTGCAGCTCGCCTTGCAGCGCCCGCCGACGCCACTCGGTGGCCTGCGCGCCCAGTTCTTCATCGGGCAGCGTCTCTGTCTCGATCATGGTTCGCCTGGTGAAAAAGGGTCCGGGGGCTTCATGGAAGACAACGCGCCCCGTGGCTTCCCGAGCCTACGGGTTTGCCGCATGTCTTCATCGCCAGAACATGGGATGCGGGAGCGTCCCCAATGTGGGGCTCCGATCCCTGAATCGGGGCTGCTTCGCGGGTTGCGCACCACCTTTGTCGTTCTGATCGGGTGCATGAGTCTTGTATACCACTGGCACGGTTCGTGCGGCTTGGTGCGGGCGCGGCCGGGCCCGGCCGCGCGCTCGACATCAAACCCACAACCACTCGTCATCGTTCAGGCATCATGAAATTCGGCAGATTGCAATTCGTTCTGGGGCTGGCGCTCAGCGGCCTCATGGCAACCGGTGCGGTTCATGCGCAGAGCGCGCTGGACACCATCCTCAAGAACAGGAAGATCGCGATCGCGGTTCCTCCCGATTTCCCGCCCTACGGCTCGATGGACCGCGACTTCAAGATGCATGGCCTGGACATCGACATGGCCAACTACATCGGCGCGAAGCTGGGCGTGGAGGTCGACCTGATCCCCGTGACCAGCGCCAACCGCATTCCGACCCTGCAGAAGAAGAAGGCCGCGCTGGTCATCGCCACCCTGGGCAAGAACCCGGACCGCGAGAAGCAGATCGACTTCACCGCTGCGTACTCGCCGTTCTATCAAGCCATCTTCGGCGCGAAGACCGTGAACATCAGGAGCTTCGCCGACCTGTCCGGCAAGTCGATCGCGGTCACGCGCGGCTCGGTCGAGGACCAGGAGCTCAACAAGGTCGCGCCTTCGGGCACCGACATCCGCCGCTTCGACGACAACACCCGCACCGTCTCGGCCTTCGTTTCCGGGCAGGTGCAACTGATCGCCACGGGGGCATCGGTCGCAAACACCATCATGGTCGGCAACCCGGCGCTGGGCACCACCTACAAGCTGCTGCTGAAGGAGAGCCCCAATTACATCGGCGTGGCCAAGGGCGAGGACGCGTTGCGCCAGAAGGTCAACGCCATCATCGACGAGGCGAAGAAGAGCGGCGAACTCGACCGGCTGTCCATGAAGTGGCTGGAGCGCCCGGCCGGAGACCTGCCGCAGTAGATCCCCGAGACCGGAAACGCCAGGCCGATGCTCAGTGCCCGGCCGCCTCGACGATCACCCTGGTGACCGCCTCGGGCTGGGAGGTCATCACGACGTGCGAGGCGCCCTTGACCACCACCGTCTTGCGCGCGTTGGCGCGCTGTGCCATGAAGGCCAGCGCAGCCGGCGGAATGTTCTTGTCGCGATCGCCGTACACGAACCATGACGGCACCGACTTCCACGCCGGAGCCTGCGCCGCCTCGTTCAGCGCCGCCTCGGCGATGGGGCGCTGGCCCACGGCCATCAGGCGCGCCTTGGCCAGCGGAACGTCGGCCGCGAACTGCGCGGGAAACTTGTCCTGCTGGATGTACAGGTCCTTGCCGCCATCGGCGAGCGGCACCGCCGGTGCCAGCGTGGGGCCGAGCGTGCTGCCCGGGAACTTGCCCGTGAGGCCGAGCGCCGTTTCGCCCGCCTCGGGCGCGAAGGCCGCCACATAGACCAGCGCCTTCACGTTCGCCTTGCCGTTCGCGGCCGACGAGATGACCGAGCCGCCGTACGAATGCCCGACGAGCACGACCGGCCCCTTGACCGAATCGACGACGCTGGCGACGGAGGCCGCGTCGAACGAAGGTCCGCGCAGCGGATTGGCGGCGGAGATCACGGCGTAGTGCCGTGCCTGCAGGCGCTGCACCACGCCGTCCCAGCTCGATGAGTCGGCGAAGGCGCCGTGCACGAGCACGATCGTGGGCCTGGGGGAGGGCGCCGCATCCGCCGGCTGCGCGAACGAGTGCAGGGGCGCCAGCGCTGCCAGGCCGAGCGCCTGGGCCATCAGGGTCGCGGCGAGACGGCGAGAGAACTTCTTCATGACGATTCTTCCTTTTGGACTTGGGTGAAACAGGATCGGCCCGGTGCCGACGGCGCTGAATCTATGGGCGATGCGGGGCAAGTACGGCCCGGTCTGTATGCCTCTGTGTCCGGGGCGCGTGCAGTGACATTACTTTTCAAGCCGGGTGGCCGAAACAGCGCCGGTACACCCCGGTTCGGGGCGGCGCATGCCCGCGCCTAACAACGCCTAACACCAGCCAACGCACGCAGCGCCAATCTCGCGACCGGCGAGGTTCCAATGGCATCCGCGCACGAATGCGCCCGAAGACGGGGAGAGAAAAACGAGCAATGGCGGGCTGTGCCCGCGCCCCACGCATTCCGCGGCCCGAGCGGCCGCAAGAGGCCCACATCCATGCAGCAACACCAGGAACTCAGCGGACCCGAAGAGGCGGACGCAGCCGTGCCGGACGCCCCCGTTGTCGCGCAGCACGGGGCCTCGTCGGTGCGGTACCGGGACTTTCGCGAACTCGGCGCGGGCACGCCGCGCCTGGAGCGCGCACGCGCGCACGGCGTGGCTTCTTCGCTCGTGGCCGGGCGCGGCCAGACCACGCCGGCCACCGCCGCGCTGCTTCAACGGGAGTACGCGCTGCGCCACATGCTTCGCGACGAATGGGCCGCCGTGCCGGTCGCGCTGGTGCCGCATGGCGAGAGCTTCCTGCTGATCCTGAAGGACCCCGGCGGCGAGCCGCTTCGCCGCGGTGGCGCTCCTTGCTCCGACGTGGGCGCCTTCCTTGCGCTCGCGCTGCGCCTCGCCACCGCCGTAGGCGCGATGCACGAGGCCGGCGTGCTGCATCGCGCGCTCACGCCCGATCGCATGCTGCTCGGCGAGGACGGGCGGGCCTGTCTCACCGGCTTCGGCCAGGCCGCCGCCATCGGCGACGCCGACAGCAAGGCTGCGGGCGACGACCAGCTTTCCTGGGACGAGGACAGCTTCAACTACATGGCGCCGGAACTCGGCGCACGAATGAACCTGCGCGTGGATGCGCGCGCCGACCTCTACGCGCTCGGCTGCATCCTCTACGAGCTGATGACCGGCAGGCTTCCCTTCGAGGGCGCCGATGCCGCCGCGCGCGTGCACGCCCACGCGAGCCGTATCGCCCGCGCGCCCGCAGAACTGGTGCCGCAGCTTCCGCCGCAGCTCTCGCTGCTGGTCATGAAGCTGCTGGAGAAGACGCCCGAACACCGGTACACGGACGCCGCCGGCGTGCTGGCGGACCTGCGGCGCTGCGAGACCCTGCTGCGCCAGCACGGGCGCATTCCCCTGTTCGCGCTGGATGCCCATTCGGCCCTGCGCAAGCCCGGCGGCGCGGGCCTCGTGCTGGGACGCGACGCAGAACTGCAGGCACTGTTCGCGCTCTACCGCGAGGTCGCGGACAGCGCCCGCATGCGCGCGGCCTGGGTCTCGGGCCCCTCGGGCATCGGCAAGTCGACGCTGCTGCGCGAGGCCGTGGCGCGCATGCAGCGCTCGGGCGCACCGCTGCTGGCCGCGGCCAAGAGCGAGGAAGGGCGCCGCGGCAAGCCGTATGCGCTGCTGGTGGAGGTGCTCGATCCGCTGCTTCGGCACGTGGTCGGCTGCGCCAACGAGGAATTCGCGGTCTGGCGCAACCGCATCGCGGCCGCCGCGAAGCCGGTGGAGCGGACCCTGGCGGGCCTGCTGCCGGCGCTCGGCGTCATCCTCGGCCTGCAGTCCGGGCAGCCCGTGCCCGCCGCTCCGGAGGCGGCCCCCGCGCTCGAGCGCGAGCGCGTGCTGCAGGGCATGGCGCGGCTGATCGCCTGTTTCGCCGTGCCCGCGCGTCCGCTCGTGATGCTGCTCGACGACCTGCAATGGGCCGATGTCGAAACCCTGCAGGTGATCGAGCGACTTCTGCATCAGCACGACGATGCCGCGCTGCTGCTCGTCGGAACCTTCCGCGACAGCGGAGTGGATGCCGATCATCCGCTGCGCGCCAGCCGGCTCGCCGAGGTGCCGCAGGCCCTGCGCATCGAGCTCGGCCCGCTGGACGAGAACGCCTTGCGCGAGATGATCGCGCTCACGCTGCAGCAGGACGCGAGCGCCGTCGGCGAGCTTGCCGAGCTCATCGGCCGGAAGACGCAGCGCAATCCGCTCTTCGCCCGGCACCTTCTCCATCTGCTGGCCGACGACGGACTGCTCGCCTACGACGCCGAGACCGCCTCGTGGCGCTGGAGCCTCGAACAGCTCGCTTCCCACCCCGGTGCCGACACCGTCGGCGACCTGATGGCGCGCCGTTTCGAGCAACTGCCCGCGGCGGCGCAGGCCGTCCTGCGCGTGATGGCCTGCCTCGGCCACCGGAGCTCGGGCGAAGCGCTGGCGCTCGCGATGGACGTGCAGCCCGGCACCGAAGCGGCCAAGCGCCTGCAGGCGGCGCTCGACGATGCGCGCGAGGCAGGCAGCATCCAGCGCGACGGCGAGGACTGGGTCTTCTGGCACGACCGCATCCGCGAGGCCGCCTACGGCTCGATCCCGCCGGCGGAGCGGCCGCGCATGCACCTGCGGATCGTGCGGCGCCAGCTGCGGCAGGCGCCCGATCCCGCGCGGGTGTTCTCGCTCGCCGCGCAGGCCAGCCTTGCACGCCTGGCCGTCGAGGCACCGCAGGAGCGGCGCGACTTCGCGCGGCTCAACCTGGAGGCCGGCCGCCAGGCGAAGGCCGCGACCGCCCACCATTCGGCGCTCGGCTTCTTCCGCGCCGCGCTCGCCTTCCTCGGCGGGGACGACACCAGCGAGGACGGCCTGCATGCGCGCGCGCTCTGCGGCGAGGCCGAGTTCATGACCGGGGCGCTGGAAGCCGCCGAGGCCCGCCTCGCGGCGCTGGAGGAGATCGCGGGAGACGGCATCTTCGGCGCCGATCTCGCGCGCCTGCGCGCGGCGCTGTACACCACGCTCGGCAACTTCGACCGCGCGCTGGACGTGGGGCTGGCCTTCCTGCGCAAGTCGGGCATCGACATGCCGAGGCGGCCCGACGCCGCGGCCGTCGACCGGGAGCACGCGGTGCTGCAGGCATGGATCGACCAGCACGGCATCGGGGCGCTGCGCCGGCTGCCCGTCGTGGCCGACCCGCTGCGCCGGGCGATCACCGACATCTTCGCGGACCTCATCCCGCCGGCGCTCTACACCGACCAGGACCTGGTCGACCTGATCCTCTTGCGCATGATCGGCCTCAACATCGCGCAGGGCCATTCCGACGCGTCGGCGGACGGCTATGTCTGCATGACGCAGGTCTTCGGCGTGCGCTACGGCAACTACGCCGCCGCGCGGGAGTTCGGCGCGCTCGCGCTGCACCTGGTCGACGAGCGCGGGCTCGCCCAATACCGGGGCCGGGTCTACATGACCTTCGGCACCATGGTGGTCCCGTGGACGCAGCCGGCGCGCGCGGCGCGCGACTACATCCGGCGCGCCTACGACGTGGCGGTTGCGAGCGGCGACCACACCTTCGCGATCTACTGCGGGCGCAACCAGGCGACGGGAATGCTCTTCGCGGGCGAGTACCTCGGCGACGTGCGGGATACGGTCGAGCGCGGGCTGGCCGTTGCACGCGACGCGAATTTCCAGCTCGTGATCGAGGCGCTGCTGGCCCAGAAGGTGCTGCTGGCGCAGCTGCAGGACGGCACCGCCGGCGATGCCGACGAGCAGCCGAGCCCGCCGCGGGAAGGCCAACCCGCCACGCTCGTCGATTTCGCCTGCTGGGTCTACAGGCTGCAGGCGGCGTTCCTCGGCGGCAGGCTCGCCGAAGCGATCGAGGCGCGCCATCGGGCCGAGGCCTGCGCCTCATCGGGCCGGACCTTCGCCGAGAGCGGCGACCTGCCGTTCTACGGCGCGCTGGCCTTGCTCGCGCTTCCCGCGCGCGATGCGTCCCAGCAGGCGGCGCTGCAGCGTGACGTGAAGCAGCTGCAGGCCTGGAGCCAGGCCTGCCCGGCCAACTTCCTGGCCCGCTTCCAGCTGGTGCGCGCGGAGATGTGCCGCATCGACGGCGATCCGCTCGCTGCCGTGCAGGCCTATGCGCGGGCGGTGTCGCACGCGCGGCGCCACGGTTTCACCCAGGTCGAGGCGCTGGCGGCCGAGCTTGCCGCGGCCTTCCATGCCGGACGCGGCGACGACCTGTCGGCGCACGGCAACCTGCGCCACGCACGCGGCGCATGGCAGCGCTGGGGCGCCACGGCCAAGGTGCGCCAGCTGCAGGCTTCGCACCCGGGTCTCTTCGAGATCGAGGACCCGGCGCCGAACACGCGGCGGATGCAGGGGCTCGACGCGCAGGCCGTGCTGCGCATCTCGACGGCGCTGGCCGGCGAGATCGTCCCGGTCCGCCTGGTCGAGACGCTGCTTCGCACCGCGCTCGAGAACGCCGGCGCCGAGTCCGGCACGCTGGCGCTGTTCCGGCAGGAGGTGTGGCAGGTGCGCGCCCAGGCGCGGGTGCACGACGGCGCCGTCGTGCTCGCGCAGGAGGGCGTCGCCTTCGATGCCGAGGCGCTGCCGGTCTCCATCGTCCAGGCGGTCGCGCGCACCCAGCAGCACATCGTGGTGGACGATGCGCGCGAGAGCGCCTCGCTCGCGCAGGACGATTACATCCGCCGCCGGCGTCCGCGCTCGATCCTGTGCGTGCCGCTGATGCGCCACGCCATGCTCGTCGGCGTGCTCTACCTCGAGAACAACCTGGCCTCCCACGTGTTCACGCCCGCCAAGGCCGAGGTGCTGGAGGTGATCGCCTCTCAGGCGGCCTTCGCGCTGGAGAACGCGCGGCTGTACGAGGAGCTGATCGACCAGAACCAGCAGCGCGCGCAGGCCGAGGAGCAGCTGCGCAGCACGCTCACCGAACTCGAGCGCGCGACCCGCCTGAAGGCGATGGGCGAGCTGGTGGCTTCCATCGTGCACGAGGTGGGCCAGCCTATCGCCGCGGTCGACACCTCGGCCAGCGCCGCACTGCGCTGGCTAGACCGCAGCCCGCCCGACATCGGCGAGGCCCGCGAGATGCTCACGCACATCAGCAGGAGCGCGCTGCGCGCCCGCACCATCATCCAGGGCCTTCGCGCCAAGGCGCGCAACGCGGAGCCGCAGTTCGCCGCCTTCGATCTCGGCGAGGCCCTGAGCGAGGCCGCGACGCTGGTGGCCGGCGCGCTCGACACCATGGGCGTCACGCTGGAGACCAAGGGCCTGGACGCACCGCTGGCCGTGCATGGCGACCGCGTGCAGCTGCAGCAGGTGGCGGTCAACCTGCTGATGAACGGCGCCGAGTCGATGGCCGCACTCCCGCCCGGCCCGCGGCCGCTGTCGATGGCCTGCGTGCACGACGGCGGGCAGGTGCGCATCGTGGTGGAGGACGCCGGCCCGGGCGTCGGTGCGGAGGCGGCGCAGCACTTGCTCAAGCCCCTGTTCACAACCAAGTCGAACGGCATGGGCATGGGGCTGGCGATCTGCAAGTCGATCCTCGATGCGCACGGCGGAACGCTCGAACTGCAGCAGCGCGAGCCCACGGGCATGCGCGCCGTCTTCAGCCTGCCGCTTCCGGGCACCGGCGGCCGATGAAAGGGCCATCGCCCCCGAAGCCTTCAACAACGTCTCGATCCATGCCTTCTTCCGATCCGACTCCGGCAACTCTTCGCTGCGTGTTCATCGTCGATGACGACGAGCTCGTGCGCAATGCGCTGTGCAGCCTGCTGCGCTCCATCGACCTGGCGGTGCACGCCTTCGCCACGACCGAGGAGTTCCTCGCCGCGCCGCGCTCCGGCGGGCCTTCCTGCCTGGTGCTGGACGTGCGCCTGCGCGGCCAGAGCGGCCTGGCCTTCCAGCAGGCGCTGCTGGAGCGCGGCGAGCCCCACATGCCGATCGTGTTCATGACCGGCCACGGCGACATCGCCATGACGGTGAAGGCGATGAAGGCCGGGGCGGTGGACTTCCTGGCGAAGCCTTTCCGCGACCAGGACATGATCGACGCGGTCATCGCCGCGCTGGAGCGCGATGCGCGGCGCCTGGAGAGCGCGCGGCTGCTGCAGGCGGCGCGCGCCTGCTGGGATTCGCTCACGCCGCGCGAGTGCGAGGTGGTGCAGCACGTGGCCGGCGGCCTGATGAACAAGCAGATCGCCGATCGCATGGGCATTGCCGAGATCACGGCCAAGATCCACCGGGGCCAGGCGATGCGCAAGATGAACTCGCGCTCGGTCGCCGAACTGGTGCGCAAGATGGAGGCGCTGGGTGTGGTGGAGGGCGCCTGCTGAGGCGAAGCCATACCTACGGATGATGGCGCCGCGCGCTGGTGCCGCTATCCTGCAATCCTGGGCAGGGGCGGGAATGTTCCTGCGCCTTCACCGGAAACCCCCGGGGTAGAGAACGGGCTTCCTCCTTGTCCTCCTCCTTGTCCTCTTCAGCCATCGAACTCGTTTCCATCGTCGACGACGATCCCTTCGTGCGTGCCGCGACGAGCAGTCTCGTGCGCTCGTTCGGATGGGAGGCCCGCGCGTTCGAGTCGGCCGTCGACTTCCTCGCCTCCGACGTTCCGGCGCGCACGCGCTGCCTCGTCTGCGACATCCAGATGCCGGCCATGGACGGCATCGCGCTGGTCGAATGCCTGGAGCGCGAAGGCCTGCGCGTGCCCGTCATCTTCATCAGCGCCTTCGCCAGCGCCCGCACGCGGGAGCGCGTGCAGGCCAGCCCCGCGCTCTGCCTGATCGAGAAGCCGATCGACGCCGCCGAGCTCGAGACCTGGATCGGCCGCGCGCTGGGCCGGGCCTGAAACTCCCCGCAAGGAGACGGACCTCGCGGCACCCCGGCGCATGACGGGGGCAAACCTTCGTAGGGGGGCGGCAAACGCTGATGCAATGGTCTGTGCGACCCCTCGCGTGATGTCATCACTCCCACGCCGGCACGTGCGCCGGCAGCAGGAGAAAACCAATGACGAAGAAGTCCCGCGCATCCATCAGTTCCTTCCATCCGCCGCGCGCATCCGCAGCGCCCGCCGGGGCCGTTTCGAGTTCAGGGCGTCCGGGCCGCCGGTCCCACGGCCTGGCCTTGATCGCGGCGCGCGCGCTCGCGGTGGCCACGCTCGGGCAGAACGTCCATGCCGCGACGCTGTCGCCCCTGACCTGCCCGCTCGACGACAGCCTGCGGTGGATCCTGTGCGTGTCGGTGCTCGTCGGCTTCATGCTGCTCGCCGTCTTCCTCTGGCTGGAGGCGATGGACCACCGCGCGGGCGCGGCACGCCTGGCTCGCACGCTGGAGCAGCAAGGCAGCGGCGCCGGCATTCCCGAGCTCGCCGAAAACGGCCCGCGCGCCATCGTGCGGCTGGCACGCGCGATCAACAACGTCCGCCGCCGCCAGTCCGAGCGCGACGTGGCGCATCTCGACGTGCAGGCCGCCTATGCGCACGACCTGCGCACGCCGCTGACCCGCATGGGCCTGCGCTGCGAGATGCTGGAAGACGTCTCGCTGCGCGAAGCCATGGAACGCGATCTGGCGCAGATGCGCGAGCTGATCGAAGCCAGCGTGGCCAGCGCGCGGCTGCAGCGCAGCGTGGCCGAGCCGCTGCAGCGCGTCGATGCCGACGGCCTGCTCGGAAGCCTGATGCGCGACTACCGCGAGTCCGGCCGGGCGATCGCCGTCGACGGCCACATCGGGCAGCCGGTGATGGCCTGCCCGCTCGCGCTGCGCCGCGTGCTCGCCAATCTGATCGACAACGCGCTGCGCTACGGCAGCGACGTGCGGGTCAGCGCCCGCGTCGACGCCACGAGCCTGGTGCTGGCCGTGGTGGACTCGGGGCCGGGCATCCGGCCGGCGCAGATGGAGGCGGTTTTCGCGCCGTGGGTCCGCGCGCAGCAGGGCGGCTCGGAAGCCAAGGCCGGCTCGGGCCTCGGCCTCGCGATCGCCAGGCGCCTTGCCCGGTCGATGCAGGGCGACCTGCAGTTGCAGAACCGCCGCTGCGGCGGGCTCGAGGCGCGGCTCACGCTGCCGCTCGTGGTCGCATGACGGGGGCGGCGGCGCATGCTTCTACCTGGCTCAGCGCAGCGACCTGAACGCCGCGCGCACTTCCTGGCTGAACAGCGCCGGCTGTTCCCACGCGGCGAAATGACCGCCCGTGTCGACCTCGTTCCAGTAGATCAGGTCGTGGTACGCGCGCTCGGCCCAGCTGCGCGGCGCCTGGTAGATCTCGCCGGGGAACACCGTCACCGCGGCCGGCAGCGAGATGTCGACGGCATTGAAGTTGTTCGAGTGGTCTTCCCAGTAGATCTGCGCGGCCGAGGTCGCGCTGTTGGTCAGCCAGTACAGCGAGATGTCGTCGAGCATCTCGTCGCGCGGAAGCACCCGTTCGGGCACGCCGCCCGAGTAGGTCCAGGTGGCGAACTTGTCGTAGATCCAGGCGGCCTGGCCCACGGGCGAGTCGGCCAGCGCGTAGCCCAGCGTCTGCGGGCGCGTGACCATCATCGCGGAGTAGCCCGAGCTGTTTTTGTAGAAGGCGTCCAGCTTGTCGAAGGCCGCGCGCTCCTTGGGCGACAGCCCGGCGGGCGCGGGGCCGCCTGCGGCGAGGATCGACGCGATCTCGGCGGGCACGGTGCCCGGCATGTTGACGTGGATGGCCATGAGGCCCGGCACCTTCTGCATCGCCATGCGATGCGAGATGACCGAGCCGCAGTCGCCGCCCTGCGAGACGAACTGCCTGTAGCCCAGCCGCGCCATCAGCACGCCCCAGGCGCGCGCGATATGGTCGGAGCCCCAGCCGGTGGCCTGCGGCTGGCCCGAGAAGCCGAAGCCCGGCAGCGAGGGCAGCACGAGGTGGAACGCATCCTCCGCGCGGCCACCGTGGGCAGTGGGATCGGTCAGCGGGCCCACGACCTTGAGCAGCTCGAAGATCGAGCCCGGCCAGCCGTGGGTCATGACCAGCGGCATCGCGTCGGCGTGCCGCGAGCGGATATGCGCGAACTGGATGTCGAGGCCGTCGATGGTGGTCACGAACTGCGGAATGGCGTTGAGCCGCGCCTCGCCCTTGCGCCAGTCGTAGTCGGTGGACCAGTGGCGCACCAGCGAGCGCAAGGTGGCGAGCCGCACGCCCTGCGAGTCGTCCGCGACGGTCTCGGCGCTCGGCCACCGCGTGGCGCCGAGCCGCCGGCGCAGATCGGCCAGCGCCTCGCGGTCGACGCTGATGCGGAACGGCCGTACCGAGGTGTCGTCCGGGCCGGAGGCCCCGGACGGCCGCAGCATGGCGAAGGCGCCGGTGGCCGCCGACGCCGCGCCGAAGGCGAGCGACGTGGCCAGGAGGTGGCGGCGCGAGAGGGATGGATGGAGGCTGTTCATGCAGGCATCTCTGTGAAGTTGAAACGCCTCCATTGAAGTGGGCGGATGTATCCCGCGTGTGTGAAGAAAGGGCTGAATCGCATGCGCAGGTACCTCGGGGGCGGACCGACACACGGTCATACAAATCGGCACGCCGCGACCCTCGGTTATGCTCCGTCCGCCCGCGCTGCCGAGGCGGCCGGCGGGTCCGCCGGGCCGATCGGATCGACCGCGTGCGGCCTGGCAATCCGCCGCGTGCGCGGCACGCCGCAGTTCCCCCATCTCCATGAGCGACGACAACTCCTTCAAGACCGCCGGTCCCGTCTCCTTCGGCCCGTTCACCCTGCGCGTCGCGCAGCGGCTGCTGGAGCGCGAGGGGGTGCCGGTGGATCTGGGTGGACGGGCGATGGATGTGCTCCTCGCGCTGGTCGCCAATGCCAACACCATCGTGAGCAAGCGGGAGCTCATGGCGCTGGCCTGGCCCGGCATGGTGGTTTCGGACGGCAGCCTGCGCTACCAGATCGCGATGCTGAGGCAGGCACTCGGCGACGGGCAGGACGGCGCACGGTACCTGTCGAACGTCGTCGGCCGCGGCTACTGTTTCGTGGCCCGCATCACGCCGGCGGAGGCTGCCATCGAAGTGCAGCCCGAGGCCGAGGCAAGCTCCGTCGAGCCCGGCCTTCCCGCGCAGCCGGTGGAACTGGTCGGCCGCGCGAAGGACCTGGCCGCGATCCCGGCCCAGCTGGCCCGCACGAGGTTCGTCACCATCGTGGGCTCGGGCGGCGTGGGCAAGACCAGCGTCGCGGTCCGCACCGGGCAGGACATGCTCGGCGAGTTCGGCGGGGCCGTGGTGTTCGTCGATCTTTCGATGCTGCTGGACCCCGGCCTGGTGCCCAGCGCCATCGCATCGATGCTGGGGCTGTCGGTGCGCTCCGCCGACCCGGTGCCCAGCCTTATCGCCTACCTGCGCGAAAGGCGCATGCTGCTGATACTGGACAACTGCGAGCACGTGATCGCTGCGGCCGCCTCGCTGGCCGAGCGCATCTTCCAGGCGGCGCCGCGCATCCACATTCTTGCCACCAGCCGCGAGGCTTTGCGGGTGCAGGGGGAGCACATCCACCTGCTCGATCCGCTGGACAACCCGCCCGACCAGCCCGGGCTCGTCGCGCGCGACATCCTCATGTATCCCGCCACGCGCCTGTTCGTCGACCGGGCCGGCGCGAGCGGCGCGATGTCCGGCCTGAACGACGAGGACGCGCCCGTCATCGCGAGCATCTGCAGGAAGCTCGATGGCGTCGCCCTCGCCATCGAACTCGCGGCGCGGCGCGTTGCCGCCTACGGGCTCCAGCAGACGGCCGCGCTGCTCGACGAGCGCCTGGCGCTTTCGTGGCTGGGGCAGCGCACGGCGCAGCCGCGGCACCAGACGCTGCAGGCCACCCTGGACTGGAGCTACGAACTGCTCGACATGCCGGAGCGCCTGGTGCTGTGCCGGCTGTCGGTCTTCGTGGGCCACTTCTCGCTGGAGGCCGCTCGCGAAGTGGCAGCGGACCAGGAGCTGACGCAGGCGCAGGTGGTCGACGCGGTCGCGAGCCTCGCGGAGAAATCTCTGCTCTCCCTCCGGCGCTCCGGCGCCTCGACCCAGTACCGGCTGCTCGAAAGCACCCGCGCGTACGCGCATTCGAAGGCCGGCGCCGATCTGGCCGACTCGGCGGCGCGGCGCCACGCCATCTACTTCCGTAAGCGGCTGGAGCAGATGGCCGCGCAGGACGACGCCTTCTCGCGCGACACCGCCCGCGCATCGGACCTTGCGGACCTGGGCAACGTGAGGGCTGCGCTCGCCTGGTGCTTTGATCGCGCCGATGCCAGGGAGCTGGGCGTTTCCCTGATGCTGGCGGCCGTGCCGGCCTTCATGGCGATGTCGCTGCTGGCGGAGTGCCACGACTGGTCGAAGCGTGCGCTCGCCGGGCTGGGCACGGCTTCTGCTGGCAGCGCCGCAGAGATGCATCTGCAGGCGGCCGTCGGCCTCTCGCAGATGTTCACGCGTGGCCACAGCGACGAGGTGCGCCATGCGCTCGAACGCAGCCTCCGGGTGGCCGAGGAGCTCGGCGATTCCCGCAGCCAGGTCGAGCTGCTGGGGCGGCTGCAGATATTCCACGAGCGCATCGGCGACTTCGTCGAATCGCTCAGCCACGCCAGGCGCTGCGCCGACGTGGCCGCGTCCATCGACGACGCGACGGCGCAGGCGACCGCCAATTCGCTGGTGGGCCTGTGCCACCACCTGGTGGGCGACCAGCCCCGCGCGCGGCACTTCCTGGAGGCCGCGATCGCCGGCGCCTCGGTGTCGCGGCAGCGCAGCAGCATCCACGCGGGCTTCGACTTCCACAACCGCGCATGCATCGCGCTGGCCAGGACCCTGTGGCTGCAGGGGCATCCCACGCAGGCAGTGGTCGTCGCCCAGCGTGCGGTCGAGGAGGCCAGGCACCTGAACCACCCGGTGACGCTGTGCATCGCCCTGATATGGGCCGTGTCGGTCTACATGTGGGTCGGCGACCTCGCGCGGGCCGAGCAGGACATTGACCGCTTCATCGCCTATGCGGAGTCGCATTCGCTGACGCCCTACCTGGCAGTGGGCCGCGGCGTGAAGGGCGAACTCGCGGTGAAGCGCGGCGATGCGGCAAGGGGCGTGCAGGCGATCCAGGAGTCGCTGATCGAGCTGCGCGCGTCACGCTACGAGTTGCTCACCACCTCGTTCAACATCACGCTCGCCGAAGGCCTGAACGCCATCGGCAGGAACGGCGAGGCGCTGGAGCTGATGAACGACACGCTCGCGCTGGTGCATGCCAAGGGCGACCTCTACAACCTTCCGGAGCTTCTTCGCGTGAAGGCGCGCGCATTCTCGGGTGCCGTGCCGCCGGACATGGCGAGCGCCGAAGAATCGCTGCTCGAAGCGCTGGCTGCCAGCAGGCAGCAAGGGGCACGCTCGTGGGAGCTGCGCGTGGCGATGGACCTGGCTCGCCTCCGGGAAAAAGCCGGGCGCGTGCGGGAGGGAAAGGAACTGCTGGCCGGCGTGCTCGCCCACTACACGGAGGGCTTCGAAACCGCGGATCTGCAGGAAGCCGAGCGGCTGCTCGACGGGTCGATGGACTAGGGAAGGCGCGGCCGCGCCGCGCGCTTCCTCGACGGGAAGCGGGCGGCGGGCTGCGGCCGGGAAACGATCATCGAGATTTCCCGGCGTCGGGAACGATGGAAGCGGATGCGACGCGCATCGGTGGCCGCTTACAGCGTTCCCTCGGTCACGCCGTGGGCCGCCGTTGCGCGTGCCTGCGCGCGCACCGTCGAACGATCGAGCGTGCTGGTGAACGCCTGCGGCACGCCGGCGTCGGCACCGTCCGCATAGAGGTTGCCCGCGCGAGCAGCCGCCACGGCTTCGGCACGCGTGTCCGAGCGCTTGGCCAGGGTGGGCAGCGCGGGAGCGACGTCCGCCGAGGCGCCTTCGCGATAGGGGTCCGCGCTGTGCGAGGCGACGACGGCCTCGGCCCGGACGCCGGCGCGGCTCGCGCTGGAGTGGAACTGCAGCACGCCCTGGTATTCCTCGGCGCTCGCGCCCAAGGCGAACAACGAAGAGACGGCTGCGGCGGCGAGGAGGACGGAAGCTTTCATGATGAATCCTTTCGGTTGGGTGATCACAATTGGCAATAAGGTTTGCAAGAGGGTTTGTCAGCCGGATCGCATGTGCTTTTCCGAACTGATGGAGAGATTGTTCGGCGCATGAGGCGGCTCGTGAGCGGTTTGCGTATGCCTCTGTATCCGGGCCGTATCCGCCAACAATAAATTTCAAAACGACCGGTGCGGCCTCTCAGGGCGCGAGCCGCGTGAACACGTAGTCGTGGTTCTTCACCAGCGACTGGTGGCAGGCGAAGCAGGTCTGGTGCTGTGCCAGGTCCGCGGGCTTGCCGTCGATGAAGCGGCCGAAGCCCCAGCCGCCGGTGGCGGCGTATTTCTTCGAGTCCTTCACCATCACCTGCACGGTGGTGGCCGCGCCAGGAATGGAGGCGGGCGCGAACTCGGGCGACTGCACGTGTTTCCATGCCAGCTTGACGAGCACGGTCCCGTCGGGAAAGGGCAGCGTGCCCTGGTCGTAGGCCTTGATCGCCTTGGTGTTGCCGAGCACGACGCGCAGTTCGTTCAGCGGCTCGGCCTCGATGGCGGGCGCGATCAGCTGCCACTGCCGGTAGCCCTTGGGCAGGGTGACGCCGTAGATCGGCGATGCCTGCGGGTCCGGCGCGGCAGCGCGGGTCTCCTTCGCCGCAATGGGAGCGACCGCGAAGGTGGCCAGGGCGGCTGCGAGCGCGAGAACGCCTGCGCCGGCGAACTTCGCCGGAGCGCCTTTGAGGGAAAGGGGAAATGCCTTCGCCGCATTCGTGCTGGAAGGCAGGTGCGTGTGGAGATTGTTCATGGGTGGACTGTGCTGTTGGACAAGAAAATGCCCACGACACGCGGGACCGCGCCCCGGGGCGCGCCGATGGTCCGCCGCCTTCTTCCCTGTCTCCGCACACTGCGTATGCGCGTGTATCGCGCTTCGCCGGTCCACACACTACGTTACCGGGGCGTACTGTCGCGCTCTTGGGCCCGCACCCCCGCGGCGGCCTGCCGTGCGCCGTCGAGCACGCGCGGTGAAGTCCTGCACGAAGGCGCAGGCGTGAAAGCGGACCGGGCCCGGGTCAGTACAGCTCGATGGTCTGGCGCAGCAGCCCCGATGCATCGGCGCTCGGACCGACGAGGATATCGACCTCGCCAGCCTCGAACAGGGGCTGCAGGTCCGGACCGGGATAGCGCAGTTCGGCCGCCGGCAACTCCAGTTTCACGGAGCCGGTTTCGCCGGGCGCCAGCCGCAGCTTCGCGTAGCCCTTTAGCTCCAGCAGCGGCCGGGTGACCCGGCTCACCTTGCGGCGGGCGAACAGGAAGACCGTCTCCTCGGCCTCGCGCGCGCCGGTGTTGCGCAGCCCGATGCTGATCTTCAGCGTGTCCTGCTCGCTCACGCGCTTCTGTTCGACCTGCAATTCCTCATAGCCGAACTTGCCGTAGCTCAGGCCGTGGCCGAAGGCATAGAGCGGCGAGTTGTCGACGTCCTGGTACTTGCTCGTGAAGTAGTCGGCGGGGTTCATCGGCCGGCCGGAAGGGCGCTGGCCGAAGAAGACCGGCACCTGCCCGACGGCGCGCGGCCAACTCATGGGCGTACGGCCACTGGGGCTCGTCTGGCCCCTGACCACGTCGGCGATCGCATTGCCGGCTTCGACGCCGAGGAACCACGCGGCCAGCAGCGCATCGGCGTGTTCGGCCAGCCAGGGAACGACGAGCGGGCGGCCCGAGAACAGGATCGCAATGACGGGGATGCCCAGCGCCTTCGCGCGGGCTATCACCGCTTCGGCCAGCGCCTGCTGCCGGCCGGCGAGAGCGGGCGTGGCGCGGCTGGCCGCTTCGCCGCTCATCGTGGCGCGTTCGCCCAGGCACAGCAGCACGGCATCGGCGCCGTCGCACAGCGCGACGGCGGCGTCGATGCCGCTGTCGTCGTCGCTCTCGATGGCGACGCCCGGCGCGTGGCGTATCTCGGCCTGCGGCAGCGCGGCGCGAAGGCCGCCCAGCACGGTGACCGCCGGCTCGTGTTCGCCGGCGCCCCACCACGGGCCTTTCATTTCGGTGCTGGCGTCGGCAAGAGGGCCGATGACGCACAGCGTCTTCGCGGATGCGGGCAAGGGCAGGGTGTCGCGCTCGTTCTTGAGCATGACGATGGCCTTGCGTGCTGCGTCGCGCGCCACCGCGCGCCGTTCGGTGATGGCTTGTGCGGGCTCGAGTGTCGCGCCACGGCGGTAAGGGTCGTCGAACAGGCCGAGCTGCTCCTTCAGCCGCAGCACGCGTCGCACGCTCGCGTCGATCTCCTCGATGGTCACGCGCCCCTGTTCGAGCGCTACCGGCAGGCCCTTGCGGTACGCGTCGGCCATCATGTCGATGTCGACACCGGCCTTCAGCGCCAGCACCGCGGCATCGACCAGATCGGCGGCGACTCCGTGCTTGATGAGTTCGGCGATCGCGTTGTAGTCGCTGACGATCACGCCCTCGAAGCCCATCTCGCCGCGCAGCCAGTCGCGCAGCAGGGGGACGTGCGCCGTCATCGGCACGCCGTTGAGATCGGTGAAGGCCGGCATCAGCGTCGCGACGCCGGCGCGCACGGCGGCCGCGAAGCCCGGTAGGTGCACTTCGTGCAGGGTGCGCTCGGAGATGTCGACGGCGGCGTACTCCCGCCCCGCGTTGACGCCGCCGTATGCGACGAAATGCTTCGCGCAGGCGGCCAGTGTTTCGGCCGACGACAGGTCGGTGCCCTGGAAACCGCGAACCTTTGCCTGCGCGATGCGCGCGTTGAGCCATGGGTCTTCGCCCGGGCCTTCGGCGGTGCGGCCCCAGCGCGGATCGCGCGACACGTCGAGCATCGGCGCGAAGGTCATCGCCAGGCCGTCGGCGGCGCCTTCGCGCGCGGCCTCGCGCGCCGTGCGCTCCCAGAGTTCGTCGTCGAAGGCGCCGGCCTCCGCGAGCGGAATCGGGAAGAGCGTGCGGTGGCCATGGATGATGTCCAGGCCGATCAGCAGCGGAATGCCCAGCCGCGACTTCTCGACGGCCAGCCGCTGCATCTCGTGCGTGGGGCCGGCCCCGACCATGTTCAGCAGGTTGCCGACGGTGCCGTCGATGATCGACTGCGTGGAGTCTCCCGCGAGCACCGGTCCGGTGACCGTGTAGCTGGAGGCGGTCATCGTGAGCTGGCCGAGCTTTTCGGCAAGCGTCATCCGGGCCATGAGGGAATCGATGCGGCTCATCAGGGATTTCGAATAGAACCCAGGGGCCTCAATGATGGCATGCTGCGGGGCAGGGCCATCGGCCATGTGGTGTGGTCGATGATTCGGTGAAACCAAACGTCACACCGAAGACGACAACGACGAAAGGATCCGTTCGTGTTGAAGGATGAGAGAACCCCGAAGGAACTGGCTGCGCTGCCCGACGAGGCCTTGATCGAGGCCGTGCAGCGGCAGACCTTTCGCTATTTCTGGGGCGGTGCCGACGCCGCCAGCGGCCTTGCGCTCGACCGCCGCACGCTGGTCGCCGTCACGGGCGAGGACCTGGCCGACGAGCGCGTCGCGATCGGCGGCACGGGCTTCGGCATCATGGGGCTGATCGTCGCGGTGGAGCGCGGCTGGGTCTCGCGCGACGCGGCGCTGGAGCGGCTGGGCCGCATGCGAGACGCGCTCCTGCGCGCCAGGCGCTATCACGGCACCTTCCCGCACTTCATGGACGGGGCGAGCGGCGAGACGATCCCGATGAGCCCGAAGGACGACGCGGGCGACCTGGTCGAGACCTCGTTTCTCTGCATGGGCCTGCTCTGCGCGCGCCAGTATTTCAACGACGACACGGCCATGGCGCGCCGTCTTCGCGCCGACTTCGACATGCTCTGGCACGAGGTCGAGTGGGACTGGTTCACCCAGGGCGGACGGGACGTGCTGTACTGGCACTGGAGCCCGAACCACGGCTGGGCGATGAACCACGAGGTGCACGGCTGGAACGAGTGCCTCATCACCTATTTCATGGCCGCGGCGGCGCCGCGCCACGCGATCGATCCGCGGGTCTACCACCGCGGCTTCGCTTCGGGGCCCGACTTCCTCAACGGCCGCTCGTACCACGGCATCGAGCTGCCGCTGGGCCCGCCGAACGGCGGCCCGCTGTTCTTCGCGCACTACTCGTTCTGCGGTCTGGATCCACATGGCCTGAAGGACCGCTACGCCGACTACTGGAGCCTCAACACTCGCCACGTGCAGGTCAACCGCGCCCATTGCGTCGCCAACCCCCGGGGCTTCGCGGGCTACGGCGAGTCGTGCTGGGGCCTGACCGCCAGCGACGACCCCGACGGCTACCTCGCGCATGACCCGAACAACGACAACGGCACCATCTCGCCGACGGCGGCGCTGGCCAGCCTGCCATATGCACCGGCCGAGGTGATGCGGGTGCTGCGGCACTTCCTCGACGTGCACGGCACGCGCGTTTGGCGGGACTACGGCTTCATCGATGCGTTCTGCGAGTCGCGCGGCTGGTTCGCCGACACCTTCCTGGCCATCGACCAGGGCCCCATCGTCGTGATGATGGAGAACCATCGCACGGGCCTGCTGTGGAAGCTGTTCATGAGCGCGCCGGAGGTGCAGGCCGGGCTGCGGCGGCTGGACTTCAGCAGTCCGCATCTGGGGGCGTCCGCGTCGTGAGTCCTGGCGCGGCGAATCGAAAAGACCCGGGCTTCGAGTCCTGGCTCGAAGGGCAGCTGCGCCATTCGGCGGGCGCGATGCTGTCGAGCATCTCGCCGGTGTCGATCGTCAAGCATCGCCCGGGCTTCGGGCAGACCGTGCGGCCGGTCGCCGGCGCCATCGTCGCCTCGCCCGTGCTCGGCGACTACAACCCCGACCCGGACTACTTCTTCCATTGGTTCCGCGATTCGGCCGTCGTCATCGACGCGTTGCGGCTGCTCTACATCGACGGACACATCGGCGCCGAGGCACTGCGGCATCTGCGCGACTTCACCCGCTTCAGCCTTGCCCTGAACGGGCTCGACGGCCGGGCGATTGCCGCCGTGCCGGACCGCAGGGCGCGCGTGGCTCCCGGGCTGCTGCAGTACCTGCGCGAGGACCATGACCTGGCAAGCGTCCACGGCGACGCGGTCGTCGCCGAGACGCGGGTGAACCCCAACGGCACGCTGGACATCCTGCGCTGGGCGCGACCCCAGCACGACGGACCGCCGCTGCGCGCGCTGGCGCTGCTGCGCTGGGTGGCCGGTGGGCATCTCGACGATGCGGACCTGCTGGCCGAGGTCGCGTCGCTGATCCGCTTCGACCTCGAGTTCACGCTGCGCCACTGGCGCGAGCCGTCGTTCGACATCTGGGAGGAAGAAAGCGGGCATCACTACTACACGTTGCGTGTCTCGGCAGCGGCACTGGCCGAAGGCGCGGCATGGCTGGACGGCCTGGGGGAGACGGCTCAGGCATTGCACTGCAGTGAAGAATCGCAGGCCGTGCTGCGGCTGCTCGACGGCTATCGGGTCGATGACCGCGGCGCGACGTATGGCTACTACCGTTCGCGCGTGCTGGCGGACGGCGGGCCCGGCCCGAAGGCGCTGGACATCGCAGTGATCCTCTCGGCGATCCACTGCGCCGGCACCGGGGCCATGCACGGCCCGGCCGATCCGTGCATGCAGGCCACGCTGGCGCGGCTCGACGCGCTGTTCGACGCGGCCTATCCGATCAACCATGGCCGCTCCTCGGACCGTGGCGCCGCGATGGGCAGGTATGCCGGCGATGTGTACTGCTCAGGTGGCGCGTATTACTTCTCGACGCTCGGCGCCGCCGAGTTCTGCTTCCGCGCCGCGGCGGCGCATGGCGGCGACGAGCACCGGCGCGACGAGTGGGGCGGGCGCGGCGACGCCTATCTCGCCACCGTGCGCGCCTACACACCGGCGAGCGGCGATCTGTCCGAGCAGTTCGACCAGCGCAGCGGCGAGCAGACTTCGGCGAAGCAGCTGGCCTGGAGCCACGCCGCGTTCATCTCGTGCGTGTCGGCGCGCCGCGCCGCGCTCGCCGCTTCCGGGCAGCCGCGCTGACGATGAGCGAGAGGGCAGAGACCCCCCGCGCCGAGCCCGTCGCAAGGGTCGGCGTCTTCCGCCAGGTCGGCGAGCTGATCGGCGCCCTGCGGGGCTCTCCGGTCTCGAAGAAGCTGGTCGGGCTGATCGGCGCGATCGTCGTGGTCGTGGGGCTCACGGCCTACGGGCAGATCGAGCTCAACAGCTGGAACAAGCCTTTCTACGATGCCATTTCGCGCCGCGACCTGAACGAGTTCATCGTGCAGGTCGGCGTGTTCGCTGTGATCGCGGGCGCGCTGCTGGTCCTGAACGTGGCGCAGCGGTGGCTGGGCGAGACTCTGCAGCTGAGGCTGCGCGAGGCCGTGGTCAATGACCTCGTGGGGCTGTGGCTGCAGCCGCGCCGCGCGTTCTGGCTGCAGGCCAGCGGCCCGATGGGCGCCCATCCGGACCAGCGCATGCACGAGGACACGCTGAAGCTGTGCGACCTGTCGGTCAACCTCGGCGTGGGCCTGCTGCAGGCCACGATGCTGTTCGGCAGCTTCGCGAGCGTGCTGTGGGTGCTCTCCAAGGACTTCAGCATCTTCTTCAACGGCCAGGACCACGTGCTGCCGGGCTTCATGCTGTGGGCAGCGATCGCGTACGCGGTGGCCGGCTCGCTGGTGACCTACTGGATCGGCAACGGCCTGATCTCGCGCAATGCCGAGCGCTATGCGCGCGAGGGCGAGCTGCGCTTCTCGCTCACGCGCATCAACGAGCATCTCGACGGCATCTCCCTGGCCGGCGGCGAGGCCGACGAGAAGCGCCGCGTCGCCGTGCATTTCGGCGACGTGCTGCGCGCCACCTCGCGCGTGGTGCTCGGGCTGACCAACCTGACGTGGGCCACGGCGGGTTTCGGCTGGATCACCGTCATCGCGCCGACGCTGGTGGCAGCGCCGCTGTACTTCTCGGGCAAGGTGTCTTTCGGCGGCCTGATGATGGCCGCCGCCGCCTTCACGCAGGCGCAGTCGTCGCTGCGCTGGTTCGTCGACAACTTCAGCATCATTGCCGACTGGCGCGCCACGCTGCTGCGCGTGACCGACCTGCGCCGGATGCTGGCGTCCGACCTGGAGGCGCAGGCGGGCGGCAGCCGCATCGCCTACGAGGAGGGCGAAGCCGGGACGCTCGCGATGGAGGCGCTCGATGTCCGCTCCTGGAACGGCCACGACCGGCTGGACGTGCCGGCGCTCGTCGTGCAGCGCGGCCAGTGCGCGCTGATCCTCGGCACGCCGGGTACCGAGAAGACGCTTCTGTTCCGGGCGCTCGCGGGCCTGTGGCCCTGGGGCTCGGGCACGGTGCGCCGGCCGGACGGCGAGACCATCCACTACATGCCGCGCGGCACGCCCTACATTCCGCGCGGCACGCTGGCCGAGGTGCTGTCGTATGCAATGGAGCCGACGACCTATCCGAGGGAAGCGATGGTGGCCGCCCTGGAGAGCGTGGGCCTGCAGCGCCTCGAACCGCTGCTGGACAGGACGGGCCGCTGGGAGAGCGACCTCAGCATGGACGAGCAGCTGCGGCTGGGCTTCGCCCGCGTGGTGCTGCAGGCACCGCCCTGGCTGGTGATGGACGAGGCCTTCAGCGCGTTCGACGACGACACGCTCGAACTCATCATCGGTGCCTTGGGCAAACTCACGCGCACGGGCATCATTCACATCGGCTCGGCCGGCGGGGCGCACGACCGGCTGTTCACGCAAGTGGTTCATCTGGTCAAGGCGCCGCACGACGTGCCCGAGGAGCCGCGACCATGAGACGCAAAGAGTCGACCGTCAGCCGCGTGCGCCGCGCCCTCATGCGGCTGGGCGTCGCGCTGCCTGCCTTGCCCTCATGGGCCTGGGCGGCGGATTTCGGCTTCCGGCCGCCGCGCGATCCGGAGGATGCCGCGGCCGAGGGCCTGATGCGGGACCTGGCCGAGCGCATCCTGCCGGTGTATCAGGACGCGGACAAGGACGCCTTCCTGGCCAACGTGACGGCCCTGCAGATCGTCAGCGGCGCCTATCGTGCGGCCCAGGACAGCAGCCGCTCCCTGCGCGAGCGCCGCAAGGGCAAGCCCTTCGACGTGCTGGCCGAGCGCGCGACTCTCGACGGCATCTATGCGGGCGCGCGCATGCTCGAGGCGCAGGGGCGCGTCGGCTTCGCCGAAGCCTACGCGCGCTCTTTCGACGAGCTGGTATCGCCGCTGGACAACGCGCAGGCCCAGGCCGTCATGGCGCGGCTGGAGATTCCGGCGGCGGCGTTCAGGGAGCCGCTGCGCCAGGCCTTCGATCTCTGGCGCGCCAAGGGCAGCCTGCCGGAGGCCGAGGCCCTGGCGCTCGTGCGGACCTGGCTGTCGTACCAGTCGCGCCGCAGCTTCAGCGGGCTGCTGCCCGAGCTGTTCGCGGCGCAGAACGGCAGCCGCTACGTGGCGCAGGCCGACATCAGGATTCCCGTGCGCGGGGGAGTCATCCATGCCAGCATGGTCCGGCCCGGCCGCGCGGAAGGAGCGCTGCCGGCGCTGCTGCGCTTCACGCTGGACCCCGCCGAGGACGACGCGCGGCGCAGCGCGGCCAGGGGCTATGTCGGCATCACGGCGTACGTGCGCGGCCGCACGCCCGACGGCAAGGGCGCCGTGTGGCCCTTCGTCCGCGACAGCGAGGACGCCGCCGCCGTCATCGACTGGATCGCCCGGCAGGCGTGGAGCGACGGACGCGTGGTCATGCTCGGCGAGGGCTATTCCGGCTACGCCGCGTGGGCGGCAGCCCGCAGGAGGCCGGCGGCGCTCAAGGCCATCGCCACCATCGCTCCGATGGCGCCGGGCATCGACTTTCCGATGGCCGGGCAGATCTTCCGCAACGCCATGGTCCGATGGGCGCAGGAACATGCGCTGGCCGAGCCGCTGCACGCGAGCACCAACGGCGATGCCGACGCCGGCCCGGATGCCGTCTGGCAGGCGCTCGATGCTCGCTGGTATCGCGGCAATCGTCCCTATTGGGACATCGACCGCGTCCTGCTGGGCAAGCGCAGCAGGCTGATCCGCACGTGGCTGACGCACCCGAGCCACGACCGCTACTGGCAGAAGTTCCTGCCATCGGCGGATCAGTTCGCGCGCATCGACATCCCGGTGCTCAGCTTCGCGGGCTACTTCGGCGCCGACGCCGGCGCGCTCCACTTCCACCGCGAGCATCTGCGCAACCGGCCGCAGGCCGACACGACGCTGCTGCTCGGCCCCTACGACGCGAGCTCGATCCGGCGCGGCATGGCGACGACGCTGCGCGGCTATACGCCGGACCCCGTTGCGCATGTCGACCTGCCTGAGCTGCGCTACCAGTGGATCGACCACATCCTCAAGGGCGCGAACAAGCCTGCGCTGCTGGCGAATCGCGTCAACTACCAGGTGATGGGGGCGGACCAGTGGCGCCATGCTCCGCTGCTGGAGGCGCCGGAGCGCGCGCCGCTGCGCCTCTATCTCGACACCAGCGCGCGCGGCGAACCGCATCGGCTGCTGCCTGCGCCGGCCGAGGAGGGCGGCAACGCGCGGCTGTCGGTCGACCTGGCCGACAGGCGCGACGTGCACACCCCCTGGCCCGACGCGCTGCGGATGAAGCAGCTGCCGGCGCGCAACAGCATCAGCTTCGTCGGCGACCCGCTGCCCGATGGCACCGAGATCATCGGCAGCCTGCGCGGCGTGTTCGACATCACGCCCTCGCGGCAGGACGTGGACTTCAGCGTCTCGCTGTACGAGCAGACGGCAAGCGGCGAATGCCAGTTGCTTTTCGATCCCTATGACTTCCGCGCGAGCTATGCGGGCCATCGCGTGCGTCGCCGGCTTCTGCGGGCGGGCGAGCGCCAGCTGCTTGCCTTCACCGTCGAGCGCGTCACCGCCTGCAGGCTGGCGGCGGGCAGCCGCCTCGTGCTGGTGGTCGGCATCAACAAGCGGCCCGACCGGCAGATCGACTACGGCAGCGGCAAGGACGTGAACTCGGAGACCATCACCGACGCGAAATGGCCTCTGCGCGTGCGCTGGCATGCGCGCAGCTACGTCGAGATCCAGACCGGCAAATCGTCCTGATTCACTAAGCTTGCCCCGTGCCGATCACGACGCCTTCGCAGGGCGCCAGCACCAGCGGCTCTTCGATCGATCCGGCGCGCGCGGGATCGGTCGATGCCAGCACGACCGGCTGTCGCGGCAGCAGCGACGGCTGCACAGGCGCCGGAGTGCCGCCGAAGTTCAGAACAACCACCAGCCGCTGCCCGTCGCTCTCGCGCGCATAGGCGAGCACCTCGCTCCCGGCTTCGAGCGCTTCGTAGCTGCCCCGGTGCAGCGCGGGCTGCGCGCGGCGCAGCGCGATCAGACGCCGGTAGAGCGCCAGCATGGACCCGGCGTCGCGCGACTGCGCCTCGACGTTGCACGTGCGCCAGTCGGATGCCAGGCGCAGCCAGGGGCTGCCCGTCGTGAAGCCGGCGTGCGGGGCTGCGCTCCACTGCATCGGCGTTCTCTCCGGGTCGCGGCCCAGGCCCATGCCGGGCTTGTTCTTCTCGAACGGGTCCTGGACTTCGTCGGCGGGAATGGGAACGTCCGTCATGCCGATCTCGTCGCCGTAATAGAGCGTGGGCGTACCGCGCAGCGTGAGCAGCAGCATGGCCGCGAGCCGCGCCATCCGCGGGCCGACGCGGCTGGCGATGCGCGCCCTGTCGTGGTTGCCCAGCACCCAGTTCGGCGCGGCGCCGGGGGGCAGGGCGGCTTCGTAGTCGCGCACCAGCCGGTCGATGAGCGCGGCCTGCCATTCGGTCGCGATCAGCTGGAAGTTGAAGGGCAGCTGCACGCCTTCGAGCACGCCCCGGGCGTTGAGGCCGTAGTAGGCGACCAGGCGCGCGAGCGGCAGGTAGAGCTCGCCGATCAGCACGCGCGACGAGCGCGCGTCGCTGAACTCGTCGACCACGCGGCGCATCTCGGCCACGATGGGCTGCACCTCCGGCAGGTCGGTGTTGTAGAGCATCGTCAGGCGCAGGAAGGGGTCCTGGCCCTCGACGAAATCGGGGTTCGGCGGGTTGTCGCGGAACTGCGCGTCCTTGACGATCTGCGAGAGCACGTCGACGCGGAATCCGTCGACGCCTCGCCGCAGCCAGAAGCGCAGCACCTCGTACATCGCGGCGCGCACCTCGGGGTTGCGCCAGTTGAGATCGGGCTGCTCCTTCAGGAACGAATGGGCGTAATACTGGCCGGTGGCCTCGTCGAAGCTCCACGCCGGGCCGCCGAAATTGCCGAGCCAGTTGTTGGGAGGCCCGCCGTCGGGCGCCGGATCGCGCCAGATGTACCAGTCGCGCCGCGCATCGGTGCGCGCCCTGCGGCTGTGCACGAACCATGGATGACGGTCCGAGGTGTGGTTGGGCACGAAGTCCAGGATGAGCCTGAGGCCCTTCGCATGAGCCTCCCGCACCAGCGCATCGAAGTCGTCCAGCGTGCCGAAGCGCGGATCGATGTCGCAGAAGTCGGAGATGTCGTAGCCGAAGTCGGCCATCGGCGAGGGATAGATCGGCGATATCCAGACGGCGTCGACGCCGAGCGCGACCAGATGGTCGAGCCGGGCGCGGATGCCGTCGATATCTCCGATGCCGTCGCCGTTGCTGTCCTGGAACGAACGCGGGTAGACCTGATAGACGATTCCGTACTTCCACCAGTCGTCAGCTGACATCGTGATTCCCTTGCCCAGGCGTCGATCGGGCCATTGTCTCCAGAAAGCGCGCCGGGCATCCCGGGGAGCGCCGGAGTCTCCAGATATCCAAGTCGCCGCGTCTTTGCCGAGCCTGTCGGTGGAAAAAGTCAAGAGGCGGTTGCCTCGAATACAGGCACTCTGGCGACGGCCCGCACGGATGCTGGCAACGCCGATGTTGTCCCTGCGTTATCCACAAAGATTTCCACAGACTGGTGGAACAACTTTCTGCTGGAACACTGTCCCGGCGCGGCGCGCACCGTCTTCGTGAACGCACCTGCATTGCGCATCTCGACGCGAGATACGCCGATCTTCAATCCATATGAATCTTGCGTGGAAACCCGCAACGGCGAGGCGGGGTGTGGACGCGACCATCGCCTGCAGCCGAACCAGGCGAAGGAAAGCGACACACCCCATGAGCACCAGCACCATCGCGCAGCCCTGCGAGGGCCGCTTCGACAGCACCTCCGATGCCGTCTACCGCAAGGTCGGATGGCGGCTGATTCCGCTGCTGTTCCTCTGCTATATCGTGGCGTACCTCGACCGCGTGAACGTCGGATTCGCCAAGCTGCAGATGCAGGGCGACCTGCGGTTCAGCGACGCGGTCTACGGGCTGGGCGCGGGCATCTTCTTCATCGGCTACTTCCTGTTCGAGGTGCCGAGCAACGTGGTGCTGCACCGCGTGGGTGCGCGCCGCTGGATCGCGCGCATCATGATCACCTGGGGCCTGCTTTCGGCGGGCACCATGTTCGTGGGTTCGCCGTTGTCGTTCTACGTGATCCGCTTCCTGCTCGGAGCGGCCGAGGCGGGCTTCTTCCCCGGCATCATTCTTTACCTCACCTACTGGTATCCGGCCGCGCGGCGCGGCAAGGCGACCTCGCTGTTCCTCGCGGCAATCCCGTTCGCGGGCATTCTCGGCGGGCCGTTCTCGGGCTGGATCCTGCAGGGCATGGGCGGCGTGAACGGATGGGCGGGCTGGCAGTGGCTGTTCCTGCTGCAGGGGCTGCCGACGGTGGCGCTTGGCTTGATCGTGTGGCGCTACCTCGACGACCGCGTGAAGGACGCGCGCTGGCTCACGCCGGCCGAGCGCGAACTCATCGCCCGCGACATCGCCGCCGAGGCCGCGGGCAAGTCCGAGCCGCGCGTCGCCGGCGTGCTGGGCAACGGCCGCGTGTGGCTGCTGGCGCTGGTGTACTTCGCCTACACCTCGGGGCTGTACGGCATCTCGTTCTGGCTGCCCAGCATCATCAAGGCGGCGGGTGTCAAAGGGGCGCTCGACATCGGCCTGCTCAGCGCCATTCCATGGACATTCGGCGTGATCGCGATGTATTTCATGGCCCGCAGCGCGGACCGCCACCTCGAGTACCGCTGGCACAGTGCGACCGGCGCGGTGGTCGGCGCGATCGGGCTGATGCTGAGCGTGGCCTCCCACGGCGACGTGACGCTCGCGATGGCCGGGCTCACGCTGGCGACGATGGGCATCATGTCGACCTTCCCGGTCTTCTGGGGCATGCCCACGGCTTTCCTCGGCGGTGCGGCGGCGGCCGCGGGCATCGCGCTCATCAACTCCTTCGGCAATCTCTCGGGCTTCAGCGCGCCGTACCTGATCGGGCTCATCAAGGATGCGACGCAGAGCACCGATGCGGGGCTGCACATGCTCGCGGCGCTGCTGGTGATCGGCGCCGTGCTGGTGCTGTTCGTCGGGCGGGGCGCCACCTCGCCGAAGCGCTGATCGGTACCTGGCCAGGAGACATCCATGGACTCCATCGTGAACATTCCCGTGCGCTCGAACACACGGCGTTCGCCATCGCCCGAGCTGCTCGCCCTGCTGGAGAGCAGGTTCGCCGAGCGCTTCTCCACCAGCAAGAGCGTGCTGCTGCAGCATGGTACGGACGAGTCGATCTATCCGCCCCGGCCGCCCGATGCGGTGGTGTATGTGCGCAGCACGGAAGAAGCGGCTTTCGTGGTGCGAGCCTGCGCGAAGGAGCGGGTGCCGGTCATAGGCTTCGGTGTGGGCTCGTCGGTCGAAGGGCATCTGCTGGCGGTGGTGGGCGGCGTGTGCGTCGACTTCTCCCAGATGAACAAGGTGCTTGCGATCAGGCCCGGCGACCTCACGGCCACGGTGGAGGCGGGCGTCACGCGGGGGCAGTTGAACGCGGCGCTGCAGGGCACGGGTTTCTTCTTCTCGGTCGATCCCGGCGCCGATGCGTCCATCGGCGGCATGGTCGCAACGGCGGCTTCAGGCACCAACACCGTCCGCTACGGCACCATGCGAGACAACCTCGTGAGCCTCACGGTGGTCACGGCCGACGCAGAGGTCGTGCGCACCGCCTCGCGGGCTCGCAAGAGTTCGGCGGGCTACAACCTCACGCAGCTGTATTGCGGATCCGAGGGCACGCTGGGGCTGATCACCGAAGTCACCGTGCGGCTGCATCCGCATCCCGAGACGTACGCTGCCGCTGTGGTGCACTTTCCATCGGTGCGAGCTGTGGTCGACTGCGTGATCGAGGCGATCCAGATGGGCGTGCCGCTGGCGCGCGCCGAACTGCTGGACGCACTGACCATCCGCGCCGTGAACGCGCACAGCCGCACCACGCTCGGCGAGCATCCGACACTGTTCCTGGAGTTCGGCGGCAGCCAGGCGCAGATCGACGAGCAGGCGGGCATCGTGCGCGAGATCGCGAGCGGTCATGGCGGCGGCGCTTTCCAGTGGGCGAAGCGGCCCGAGGAACGCTCGCGCCTGTGGACGCCGCGCCATCACGCCTACTTCGCATGCCTGCAGCTGAAGGCAGGCTGCCGCAGCCTGAGCACGGATGCCTGCGTGCCGCTTTCCGCGCTCGCGCAATGCATCGAGGAGACGCAGGCCGACATCGCTGAACACGGGCTGCTGGTGCCGGTGCTGGGCCATGTCGGCGACGGCAACTTCCATTGCCTGGTGCTGGTGGACCCGGGAAATGCGGCGCAGAACGATGCCGCCGAGGCCTTCAGCCATCGGCTGGTGCAGCGCGCACTGCGCTACGGCGGGACTTCGACCGGAGAGCATGGCGTGGGGCTGCACAAGATGAGGTACCTGGTCGAGGAGCATGGCGAGCACACCGTGGCGCTGATGCGTGCAGTGAAGAAAGCGCTGGACCCGCATGACATCTTCAACCCCGGGAAGGTCGTCGCCCTGTCCCAGGGCTGAGCGCGGGTGTGCGATCTAGAATTTCCGGCCTTGCCCGCACCTTGCGGCGAGCGGCCGGAGGCCCCCTGATGGAGTTGCGCCAGTTCAAGTACTTCGTTGCCATCGTGGATTGCGGCAGCCTCTCGCGCGCCGCGCAGCAACTCTTCATCGCGCAGTCGGCCCTGAGCAAGCAGATGGCCGAGCTCGAATCCGAACTCGGCACGCAACTGCTTCTGCGCAGCCGCAACGGCGTTGCGATGACCGAGGCCGGCAAGGTCTTCTACGAATACGCGCAGGGCATCACCAAGCAGGTGCGCGACGCGAAGGCCGCGGTGCACGTCGCGGCCGAGTCCGTGGCGGGATCGGTGGTGGCGGCGCTGCCGCAGAGCGTGTCGCCGATGATCGCGCTGCCGCTGATGCGCGCTGCTGCGCGGCGTTATCCCGACGTGGTGCTGCATCTGAACGAGGAACTCACCGGCAACATGGCCGACCAGTTGCTGCGCGGCCGGGTCGACGTGGCGATGTTCTCGCCCACCATGCCCGAGGAGGACATCCGCTTCGTTCCGCTGGTGGAGGAAGACTTCGTTTTCCTCGACTCGCCCCAGAGCCCGCATGCGCTGCCGCCTGGTGACGTGAGCATCGCGCAGGCCACCGCGCGGCCGCTGGTGTGGCCGGCCCATGCCCACGGGCACTGCACGCGATGGCTCGTCGACACGGTGCTGGAGCAGGCGGGCCATCCGGCTGCGCGGGTGGCGGCGGAGATCAACTCCGTCTATACGCTGAAGGCGGCGGTGGAGGCAGGGCTGGGACCGACGATCATGCCGTTCGGACTTGCGCAGCGCGAGGTGCAGGAGGGGCGGCTCGTGGCGCACCGCATCGATTCGCCTTCGATGCATCGCACGCTGGGGTTGTGCGTTTCGGTGCACCTGCCGACCACGAACGCCAAGCGCGCGGTGTGCACGCTGATCGGCGACGTGGTGCGCGACCTGTGCGAGAGCGGGCAGTGGGCCGGCGCGCGTGCGCTCGCGCCGGTGAAGAGCGCCACGAAGAGCGCCGAGAAGTAGGGCCGGCCCTTCGCTTCAGGCGCGGCGCTTGCGGGCCGCGGGCGCGGCCTTTGCAGCAGGGGTGAAGAGGCGCATGATGGCCTGGCGCACATCGGCCTGCATGTTCTCGACGGCCTTCGTGTCGCCGGACATGTGCTTCAGCAATGCCTGCTGGAAGAGCCCGTCGAACAGCGCATAGGTGGCCGATGGCGACATGCCGGGCTGCTCGCCGGAAAGCTCGGCGAAGCGGCTCATGATGCGCCAGATCATGTCTTCCAGGCTCTTGTCGATCTGCACGACGTCGGTGCGGAAGGCTTCCTCGAAAAGGGCCTGCGAGCGCAGGTCGTACCAGAGGCGGTGCACGTGGCCTTCGTCGCAGAGCGTGTCGCCCAGGCTCTTGAGGAAGCCGTCCATCAGTTCGTCGTAGGTGGTGGCGCTTTCCACCGCATGGTCGTAGCGCGTGACGCAGCGGGCCTTGTACTGCTTCACGCTGCAGATGATCAGGTCGACCTTGTCGCTGAAGTAGTAGTGCAGCACGCCGTGCGAGAACTCGGAGTTCTGCGCGATCTCGCGCAGGCTCGTACGCGCATAGCCCAGTGCCGCCAGCGTGGTCAGCGCGGCTTCGCCCAGCTCGGCGCGGCGCTCGGAGAACTTGTCGACCCGCGCCTTGGGCACTCGTTCAGCGTGTTTCTTTACCCGTTGATGTGTCGTCATTGAAAGCCGGGCCGCGTGGATGCCGACCCTGTGTTCCTCGTGATTGCAGAACATAGCACGCAAGCGGGAGAACCCGCATCCGGCGTGCCACGGATGCCATTCTAGAAAAACTTGACGAGTGACTAGAAAAATCTTGACAGTCGTAAAGTCGATTTCTAGGATGGCCGCTCCATCTCACAACATATCCACAGGAGACAAGTGATGGCCAAGTTCGACTTGAAAGGGCGCCGTGCGCTCGTGACGGGTGGTGCGCGCGGCATCGGCGCGAGCATCGCCGAGACGCTGGCCATCGCCGGCGCGTCCGTGATGATCGGCGACGTGCTCGCCGACCTGGGGCGGGAAACCGCCTCCAGGCTCGCTTCCTCCGGGGCCAAGGTGGGCTTCGTGCCGCTCGACGTCACGAAGGACGGCGACTGGGCCTCGGCCGCCGAGACCACGGTGAAGGAGCTCGGCGGCTTCGACATCCTCGTCAACAACGCAGGCATCGAGATCACCTCGCTGGTGGTCGACGTCGACGGCGACGACCTGCGCCGCATGCTCGACGTGAACGTGGCCGGCACCCTGCTCGGCATGAAGCACGCGTTCCGCGCGATGCGTCCCGGCGGCAGCGCGGGCAAGGGCGGGGCGGTGGTCAACATCGCGTCGGTCGCCGCCACCATCGCATTCCCCGCCATCTCCGGCTACTCCGCCACCAAGTCTGCCGTCGACCGCGCAACGCGCGTCGCGGCCATGGAGTCAGGCAAGCTGGGCTACGGCGTGCGCGTGAACTGCATCTACCCGGGGCTCGTGCCCACCGAGATGGGCATGAAACTCGCCCAGGACATCGTGGCCGCCGGCCTTGCGCCCAGCGTCGAGGCGGCCGTGGGCGACGTGGTCGGCCAGACACCGCTGGGCCGTCTCGGCGAAGTCGGCGACATGGCCGACGTGGTGGTCTTCCTCTGCTCCGACGCGGCCCGGTTCATCACCGGTGCCGGCATCGCGGTGGATGGCGGCATGGGCATGTAAGTCACGCAGGCAAGCAATCAGGAAGGAGACACAACATGAGCAACAGCAAGAAGAAACCCGTCGTCGTCTACGGCGCTTCCGGCTACACCGGCCGGCTGGTATGCGAATACCTGCGCGAATACAACATCCCCTTCATCGCCGCGGGCCGCAGCGCGCAGAAGGTGGAGGCGGCGATGAAGGCCAACGTGCCCGGCATCGAGACCGCGAGCTACGAGGTGGTGGAAGTGGCGCACTCGGTCGAGGCGCTCACCGAGCTCTTCACCGGTGCCTCGGTCGTGCTCAACACGGTCGGCCCCTTCGCCCGGTTCGGCCCTGAGGTCGTCGACGCCTGCCTCGCCGCCGGCTGCCACTACACCGACACCACCGGCGAGCAGGACTGGCTCATCACGCTGGACCAGAAATACGGCGCGCGCTTTGCCGCGGCGGGGCTGCTGCTCTCGCCGGGCCTCGCCCACATGTACACCACAGGCGAGATCGCGGCGCAGATCTGCCTGGAGACGCCCGGCCTCGACACCCTCGACATCGCCGTGTTCTGGGGAGGCAGCCCGACCATCGCATCCACCCAGACCATCCTGGTGAACGCCGCCACCTCCAAGGCCTTCTACCTGGAGCAGAACGAGTACGTGGAGTGGCAGCCCGACGCGGGCCTCTACCACCTGTCCATTCCCGGCCAGCACGAGGCGGCGCTCGCGCTGCCCTGGGGAGGCACCTCGCACCCGGTGTGGTTCAGGCGCGATCCGCGCGTGGCCAACGTGAAGGTGCTCGGCGGGGTCTTCAACAAGGCGCTGATGCAGGGCGTGCCGCAGATCGTGGCCGCCGCGCTCAAGGCCACCGAGGGCATGAACGACGACGACCGCTATGCCGCGCTGGCCCAGACCGCTTCGGGCGTGATGAACACCATGCCCCCGCGCGAGAACCCGCGCATCAACAAGTCCGTCGACTCGGTGCATGCCTCCGGGCCGCTGGGCCGCGTGCACTGCGTGATCTTCGGCAACTGCAACTACAAGCAGACCGGCCTGCTGCAGGCCTATGCGGCGGCCTCGCTGCTGCAGCAGCCGCCGCGGCGCGCAGGCTTCGCCTCGGGTTGCCAGGCCTTCGGGCACCGCGAGCTGCTGGGGGCGTTGCGCGGCTTCGGACTGGTGCAGGAGCCCGTGCTCACCCGGATGGGCTGACTTCCATGCGCCTCGTCGACTATCTCGACAAGGGCGCCCAGCTGGGCGCCCACGCGCCGTGCCTCACCATGGCCGGCAAGGACCTCGGCTACGGCGAAGTGCAGCGCATCAGCTGGCGCGTGGCGCGCGGCCTGCAGCGCGCCGGCATCGAGCCCGGAGACAAGGTGGCCGTGCTCTCGAGCAACGACGCCACCGCATTCGCCACGGTGTTCGGCATCTCGCGCGCGGGCTGCGTGTGGTGCCCGATCAATCCGCGAAACGAGGCGAGCGAGAACGCCTTCGTGCTCGACGCCTTCGACTGCGCCTGCCTGGTCTTCCACGGCAACTACGCATCCATGGTCGAGCAGATGCGTTCGCAGCTGCCCAAGCTGCGCGCGCTCGTGTGCCTCGACCAGCGGCTGCCTTTCGCCCCTTCCATGGACGACTGGCTCGAAGGCCTGGACGATTCGCAGCTCGACATCGCGCCGCCCGATGACGTCGCGATGATCGCCGGCACCGGCGGCACCACCGGCCAGCCCAAGGGTGTGATGCTCTCGGGGCGCAACCTGGAAGCGATGTCCGCGCTGACGCTGATGGGCTATCCCTTCGAGGGCCGGCCCGTCTACCTCGCGCTCGCGCCACTCACGCACGCGGCCGGCGTGCTTTGCCTGCCGATCATGGCCCTGGGTGGGCAAGTGGTCATCATGCCCAGGCCCGATCTGGCCGAGTTCCTCGGCCTCGTCGAGGCGCATGGCGTCACCCACACCTTCCTGCCGCCCACGCTGATCTACATGCTGCTGCAGCATCCTCGGCTCGAGCAGACCCGGCTCGATTCGCTGCAGTGCTTCTGGTACGGCGCGGCGCCCATGTCTTGCGCGCGGCTCGAAGAGGCGCTGCAGAAGATCGGCCCCGTCATGGCCCAGCTCTTCGGCCAGACCGAGGCGCCGATGATGATCTCGATGATGTCGCCGCGCGAGCACTTCAACGCCGACGGCACCGTCGCGCGCCAACGCCTCGCGTCGGCCGGCCGGCCGGGGCCGCTGGTGCAGGTCGCCGTAATGAACGGCGAAGGCAAGTTGCTGCCCACCGGCGAAAGCGGCGAGATCGTGGTGCGCGGCTCGCTGGTGATGCTCGGCTACTACAAGAATCCGGGCGCCACCGAAGAGGCTTCGCGCCACGGCTGGCACCACACTGGCGACATCGGCTACCTCGATGCAGACGGCTTTCTCTACATCGTCGACCGCGCCAAGGGCATGATCATCTCCGGCGGTTTCAACGTCTATTCGGCGGAGGTCGAGCAGGCTCTGCTGCAGCACCCCGACGTGCAGGACAGCGCGGTGGTCGGCCTGCCCGACGAGAAGTGGGGCGAGCGCGTGGTGGCCGTGCTGCAGCTGCACGACGGCAGGCAGGTGGATGTCGAGGACGTCAAGGCCTTCGTCAAGTCTCGCATCGGCAGCGTGAAGGCGCCCAAGCAGATCGAGGTGTGGCTCGACCTGCCGCGTTCCAGGGTGGGCAAGGTGCTGAAGAAGGAGGTGCGCGCGACGCTGCTGCAGCGCGCGGATCAGCCGCCGCGCTCGTAGTGGTCGTGGTGCGCACGGCGCAGCTCGAACTTCTGGATCTTGCCGGTCGATGTCATCGGCAGCGCCGGCAGGAAGACGATCTTCTTCGGCACCTCGAAGCCGCCCAGGTGCTCCTTGCAGTGCGCGGTGAGCACGTCCTCGTCGAAGTCCGCCGGCGCATCGGGCCTGCGCGTGACGAAAGCGGTGATGGCCTCGCCCCAGCGCTCGTGCGGCAGGCCCACCACCGCCGCGTTGAGCACGGCGGGGTGCCGCAGCAGCACCTCCTCGACCTTGATCGAGGGCACGTTCTCGCCGCCCGACTTGACCATGTCCTTGAGCCGGTCGAGAAAGATCAGCTGCCCATCGGCGTCGAGCTTGCCCAAGTCGCCCGAGTGGTGCCAGCCGAAGCGCTGCGCGTTCGCCGTGGCCTCGGGGTCGTTGTAGTAGCCGAGCATCACGTTGGGGCCGCGAAAGACGATCTCGCCGACCTGCCCGGGCCCCAGCAGCTCGCCCTCGTCGCCCATCACGGCGACCTCGTTCACCAGCGTGCCCACGCCCCAGTAGGAGCCGAAGCGCCTGCGCTGCTCGTGCGCTTCGAAGATGGTGGCGCCTGGGTACATCTCGGTCTGGCCCGAGACGAGGGCGAAGTTCGGGCAGAACTCGTCGAGCAGGCGCAGCAGCAGCGTGCGCGACATCGGCGCCATCGCGTACACGCAAAGCCGCAGGCTCGAGATGTCCCGCGCGGTGCGCTGCGGGTGCGCGAGCAGCGCGCCGTACATCATCGGCAGGCCGACCATCACCGTGATGCGATGCCGTTCGATGGCCGCGAGCACCGCGCCAGGGTCGAAGCCGCGCAGCACCACCAGCGAGCCGCCCACCGCCAGCGCCGACATCAGCACCGTGTGCTGGCCGCAGTGGAAGAGCGGCAGCACGCTGCTCCAAACATCGGCGCGCTCGGGGCTGCTGCCCCATTCGACCATGTTGCTCAGCAGCACCGAATGCACCGAGGCGTGCGAATGCATCACGCCCTTCTGCCGGCCGGTGGTGCCGCTGGTGTACATGATGAGCGCGAGCTGCGTGCTGTCGATGGGCACCTCGGGCAGCGTCGCCGGGCCTTGCGCAATGGTCTGCGGCACCGTGGGCACGCCGGCGGGCGGCGCGTCGCCGTCGAGCACGCAGAGGATGGGCGCCACGCCTTTCTCGGCCAGCAGCTCGCGCAATTCGGGCCGCGCGTGCAGCGCCGTGTCGATCACCATGTGGCACACGCCGGCATGGCCGAGGATGTAGCCGATGGCATCCACCGCCAGCGCGGTGTTGATCGGCACCCACACGAGGCCCGCCTTCTGGATGCCCAGCATGGCGACCACCATCTGGATCGAGTTGTTGCACAGCATGCCCACGCGGTCGCCGCCCGCGAGGCCCAGGCCCAGCAGGTGGTGCGCGAAGCGGTTCGATGCGGCGTCGAGTTCGCTGTAGGTGATGCGGTGCTCGCCTTCGATCAGCGCGGTGCGCGCGCCGAAGCGGCGTGCGCTGCGGTGGACCACGTCGCCCAGTGCGATGCGCGAGATGCGTGAATGGAACTGCGACGGCACAGGGCCGGGGGCGGCTGCGGGCATGCTCTTCGTCTCCGTTCTTCGATGATGCGTCGGGAATGCGCGCAGCCTAAGGCCGCATCCCGCGCCGCGTCTTGCGAAGACTGGCTACCGCCCCGCAGGCGGCCGCAGAGGCTGCTAGAAGCGCGCCTTGAGGAAGGCCGATGGCCCTTGCAGCTTGACCTTCAGGCGCGACTCCGCGAAGTCGTTCTCGCGCGTCAGGTCGATGTTCGTCACGCCATAGGCCAGCACCACGCCGATGTTCTTCACAGGGAACCATTCCACGCCCGCCGAGGCGTTGTAGATGTTGCCGTGGAAGCGTCCGCTGCTCTTCCACACGCCGGAGGCGTCGGCGAAGAGCCGCAGGTCGGGCGTGATGGCGTGCCGCACGCCGATCTCGAGCAGCGGCGCCACGGTGCTCCCGCTGGAGCTTTCGCTGAGCGTGCCGATCTGGCCGTTCACCGAAGCCAGCGCGGTGGTGCCCAGCGTCGCCCGGTAGTAGGCCGCGCCGGCACCGAGGCCGAACACGGTGTTGCCCGAGCCGATCCACCACTTGTACGAGAGCTTGGCGAAGTCGAGCTTGGTGCTGATGTTGGCGTTGCCGAAGGTGTTGAGCGTGCCGAAGGGGCCCAGTGAGGTGGTGCTGTCGATGCCGCCCGAATAGTCGCGCTTGTAGCGGTAGTAGTCGAAGGAGATGCCCTGGCTGTCGCCCAGCAGCAGGTCGGCCGAGATGCGCGGCATGGTGACGCGGCCGAGCTTGACGTCGCCCGTCTGCAGGGCGCCGTAGGCCGTGCCGAAGGAAGCGTCGAGCTTCGGATCGGCGCTGAAGCCGCCGACCGAGAGGCTGAAGCGGTCCAGCGCGGGCGAGGGGTCGGCGAAGGCCGGCACGGCTGCCAGCAGCATGCCGGCACCGAGCAGCGCAGGCTGGTGGATGAGGCTGGAGAGCAGGAAACGATCGCGGGAACGAGTGCGGCGATGCAGCGGCGTGAAGAGCGGCATGAAGCGGATCCTTGATGGCCCCGGAGGACCGGAAATGAATGAATGCCGCGGGCGCGCTGTCGTGACTTCAGGTGACGCTGGCGTGCTCCGGGCGGGGCTCCCTTGGACGGCAGCGACGACAGTAGTGGCGCGCGCGCGTCCCGCGGATGCGCGGAATGCCGCAGTGGTTGTAGGAATTCCTCTACGCCGCGACGGCCATTGCGCGCCTTGGCGGGCGCTACAGTGCCGTCATGCGCAGACACCTTTCCACCACTACCGGCCCCCAGCGTCTTCTCTACGGCGCGGCCGCGGGCTGCGCCGTCGTCGCTGCGCTGATGCCGGTGCCGATGAGCGGCATGGCGCGCGGGCTGGCCGGCTGGTGCGCGGCCGTGGGCGTGTACCAGGTGCTGTCCTGGTGGCTGGCCAGTACCTTCGACGCGAGGCGCACGCGCGAGCGGGCGCAGTCGCTGGACCAGCCCAACGTGGTGATCCTGGTGTCGATGCTGGTGGTCGTGGCGATGAGCGTGGTGGCCATCGCCATGCTGCTGCAGCAGGTGAAGGGGCTGAGCGGCCTGGAGCGGGCGGCGCACATCGCGCTGGGCCTGGTGGCGCTGGCGGGCTCGTGGCTGACGATGCACACGATCTACGCCTTCCACTACGCGCACCGCTACTACATCGACCAGCGCGACGGCACGCCCGACGGCGGCCTCGACTTTCCGGGCAAGGGCGATGCGCCCGACGCGCCGGACTACTTCGACTTTCTCTATTTCTCGTACGTGATCGGCATGACCTCGCAGGTGTCCGACGTGCAGGCGACTTCCAAGGAGATGCGGCGCATCACGCTGCTGCACAGCGTGCTGGCCTTCGCCTTCAACATGCTGGTGCTGGCGCTCTCGGTGAACGTGGTCGCGGGCGCCGTTTAGGCGCCTCGCGATGCCCGTTCAGGCCGCGGCCTTGCGTGGCCAGCCGGGCTTGACGATGCCGGTCGAAAGCGCCACGCCGCAGACGATCACCACCGCGCAGATCAGCATCCACTGCGTGATGCTCTCGCCCAGGAAGACCGCGCCGTAGAACAGCGCGAACACCGGCACCAGGAAGGTCACCGTCAGCGCGCGGGCCGGGCCGGCGCGCTCGATCAGTCGGAAGAACAGGATGTAGGCCACACCGGTACAGGCGATGCCCAGTGCCAGCAGCGCGAGCCACGCGCGCAGGCTGGGCATCTGCGCGGGCCAGAGCCAGATGGCGGGCAGGGCGAGGAATGCGGTGGCGCCGATCTGGCTGCCGGTGGCCGTGGTCAGCGCGGGCACGCCGCCCAGGTAGGCCCGCGTGGCGCTGGCCGAGATGCCGTAGCAAAGGCACGCGCCCAGGCAGGCCAGCACCGCGAAGAGCGCCGCATTGCCGCTGGCGCCGGAATGCAGGCCCGCGTTGCGGCTCGCCAGCATCGCCACGCCCGCGAAGCCGATCGCCAGCCCCACCAGCCGCCAGTTCGCCGGCCGCTCGCGGAACCAGGCCCAGGCCACGAGCGCGCCGAACATCGGCGTTGTGGCATTGAGCACCGCCGCAAGGCCGGTGTTGATGGTCAACAGCGCGAAGCAGAAGAGCGCGAACGGCATGCCCGAGTTGAAGACGCCGACCAGCAGGCTGGCCTTCCAGTGCTTCGCCAGCGACGGCCCCTGTCCGCGCAGCAGCGCGATGGGCAGCAGGAACAGCGCGGCGATCGCCACCCGCACCGCGGCCGTCGGCAGAGCGCCGAACTCGGCGGCGCCGATGCGCATGAAGAGAAAGGAGGCGCCCCACAGCGCGCCCAGCAGCACCAGGTCGATGAGCCAGGCGGTGGGTGCGAGGGGCTTGGCGGGAGTGGCAGCGGCGATGTTGTTCTTCGTTGTGGTCATGCGTCCTCTGATCGATCTCTTTCTTTCTCTTGCTATGCGCCTGGATTGCTCAGATCGCCTTTTCGAGCTGCAGCAATGCCGTCTTGCGTTCGAGCCCGCCAGCGTAACCGGTCAGCGAGCCGTCCGAGCCGAGCACGCGGTGGCAGGGCACGATCACGCTGATCGGGTTGCGCCCCACGGCCGCGCCCACCGCGCGCACCGCGGCCGGGTTGCCCACGTTGACGCTCAGCGCGCCGTAGCTCGTGGTGGCGCCGGCCGGAATGGCCAGCAGCTGCTGCCACACGCTCTGCTGGAAGGCGGTGCCGTGCGAGAGGTCGAGCTTCATGTCGAAGCTCTCGCGCTTGCCGGCGAAGTAGTCGCGCAGCTGCGCGGCCGCCTCGACCAGCGCCGGGTGGTCTTCCTTCGCGACCCAGCCGCTGGTGTCGGGCCAGTGGCGCTGCTGGTCGAACCAGACGCCGGCCAGGCCCTTGTCGGTGGCGGCCATCGTGATGCCGCCCAGCGGCGTGTCGATGTGCGAGGTGTAGATGACTTTGCTCTTGAACTTCATGACGCTTCAGGCTGCGACGCCTGCCGTTGCAACAAGGGGAGAACCGGCGTCGTTCGCCGGAACAGGAGAAGGGGCCGCACCGGGCGCATGCCAGGCTCGCAGCACCGCATAGCTGCGCCACGGCCGCCACGCCTGCGAGGCTTCGCTGGCGGCGCGTGCGGTGGTCACGCCCAGCGCCTTCTGCAGCGCGACGTCGCCGGCCGGAAAGGCGTCGGGCCAGCGCAGTGCGCGCATCGCGATGTACTGCGCTGTCCAGGCGCCGATGCCCGGCAACTCCTGCAGCGCGGCGATGGTGGAGGGCACGTCGGCCCCCGCATGCAGTGCCAGCTTGCCGGAAGCGACTTCGCGCGCGATGGCCTGCAGCGCCGTCTGCCGCTGCCGCACGATGCCGAGCCGGCCCAGTTCGTCGCCGCTCGCGGCAGCGATGGCGGCCGGGGTTGGAAAGAGCCGGTTCAGCCCTTCGACGGGCGTGGCCAGCGGCTCGCCGAAGGCCTCGACCAGCCGCGAACCCAGCGTGCGTGCCGCGGCCACAGTGATCTGCTGGCCCAGCACCGCGCGCACCGCGAGTTCGAAGCCGTCGACCGCGCCGGGCACGCGCAGTCCGTCGCCGTGCGGAAAGGCCGCGTGCAGTGCCGCGTTGATCGCCATCGGTTCCGCGTCGAGGTCGAACAGGGCACGGGCGCGGCTGATGACGATGGGCAGCACGGCGGCCAGCGAGTCGCTGACCGACAGCAGCATCTGCTCGCGTTCCAGGTCGAAGCGCAGCTGCAGCCAACCGGCGTGGGCCTGACCGCCCTGCTGGATGCGCAGGGTGCGGATCAGCTTTACGTACTCGGGCGTGCTGCCCTTGGCGGGCTCCTTGCCGCCGGCCGTGGAGACGACCTCCACGCCGCGCAGCGCGCGCCGCGCGAAGAAGCCCAGCATCGCGTTGGCGTCGTAGGGCGGGCGAAAGCCCAGCCGGACCTCGATGGCCTTGCCCTGGCTGCTACCGCTGCCATCTGCGTCGCCACCAACGCGCCGCAGCGCGCTCGGATTCAGGCCGTAGTGCTCCAGGAAGGCCGCGTTGAAGCGCCGCACGCTGGCGAAGCCGCTGGCCAGCGCGACCTGCGTCATCGGCAGGCGCGTGTCGGCGATGAGCTGCTTGGCGGCCAGCAGGCGGCGCGTCTGCAGGTATTGAAGGGGCGAGACGCCGAACTGCGACTCGAAGATGCGCCGCAGGTGGCGGTCGCTCACGCCCAGGCGTGCCGCGATCTGCGCGGCGCCGGGGCCGTCTTCCGACCAGGCGTCTGGCTCGTCGATCAGCCGTGCCGCCTGCAGCGCGAGGATGCGCGAGGCGTCTTCGGTCGACCAGCTGGCCGCGCGCGGTGCCAATTCGGGCCGGCAGCGCAGGCAGGGACGGAAGCCCGCGGCCTCGGCCTGTGCCGCATGGCGGAAGAACCGGCAGTTCTCGCGCCGCGGCAGTTTCACGCGGCAGACCGGGCGGCAATAGATGCCGGTGGATGTCACCGCGGTGAAGAACGACCCGTCGAAGCGCGCGTCATGCGTCTTCATCGCCAGGTAGCAGGCGTCGCTCTCGAGCGCTTCGGTGGAATGGTGGTTGGCAGGCATGGAGAAATGATACGGTTTCGACTCGTTTCAACTGGCCGTTTCCGGACATGTGGCCAGCCGGGCCCTTGCCTACAATGCCCGGTTTGCAAAACCATCAGGGAAACGCCTCTCCATGCAGCTCAGCGCGTCGATCTTCAAGGCCTATGACATCCGCGGCGTCGTGCCGGCCACTCTCGATGCGGAGGTAGCGGAAGCGCTCGGCAGGGCCTTTGGCAGCGCGGCCCGCGCGGCGGGAGAGAAGTCGGTGGCCGTGGGGCGCGATGGCCGCCTGTCGGGCCCGGCGCTGGCCGAGGCGCTGATCAAGGGCCTGGTGGCCACCGGCATCGAGGTCATCGACGTGGGCGCGGTCACCACGCCGATGCTGTACTTCGCGGCCCACACGCTGTGCACCAGCGGCATCCAGGTCACCGGCAGCCACAACCCCAAGGACTACAACGGCTTCAAGATGGTGCTTGCCGGCCGCGCGATCTACGGCGACGAGATCCAGGCCCTGCGCAGGACCATGGAAGCCGGCTCTGCCCAGCTCGCCCCGGGTGGCAGCGTGCGCAAGGTCGACGTGACCGATGCATACATCAAGCGCATTGCTGGCGACATCAAGCTGGCGCGCCCGATGAAGATCGTGGTCGATTCCGGCAACGGCATCGCCGGCGCCTCGGCCCCGGCAATCTTCCGCGCCCTGGGCTGCGAGGTGACCGAGCTCTTCAGCGAGGTCGACGGCAACTTCCCCAACCACCACCCCGACCCGAGCAAGCCCGAGAACCTGAAGGACCTGATCGCGGCGCTGGCCACCGGCGACGCAGAACTGGGCCTGGCCTTCGACGGCGACGGCGACCGCCTGGGCATCGTCACCAAGGACGGCCAGAACATCTTCCCCGACCGCCAGATGCAACTGTTTGCACAGGACGTGCTCTCGCGCGTGCCCGGCGGCACCATCGTCTACGACGTGAAGTGCTCGCAGCGCCTTGGCCCGGCCATCGAGGCCGCGGGCGGCAAGCCGATGATCTTCAAGACCGGCCACTCGCTCATCAAGGCGAAGATGAAGGAAATCGACTCGCCCCTGGGCGGCGAGATGAGCGGCCACATCTTCTTCAAGGAGCGCTGGTTCGGCTTCGACGACGGCACCTATGCGGGCTGCCGCCTGCTGGAGATCCTGAGCAAGAGCCCGGACGCGAACGCCGTGCTCAACGCGCTGCCCACGAGCTTCTCCACGCCCGAGCTGAACGTGGCCTGCGCCGAGGGCGAGCCGCACGCGGTGGTCGACAAGCTGGTGAAGAGCGCTGCCTTTGCCGCGCCCGCCCAGGTCTCGACCATCGACGGCCTGCGCGTCGACTGGCCCGATGGCTTCGGGCTGATCCGTGCGTCGAACACCACACCCGTGCTGGTGCTGCGCTTCGAAGGCCAGACCGATGCGGCGCTCAAGCGCATCGAGGCCGAAATGCTGGCCCTTCTGAAAACCGCCAAGCCCGACGCCAAGGTCGGCGAAGCGGCGCACTGAACACAACCGACGAGCCTGTGCGTTCCCTGCTGCTGCGCCTCTACGGCGTCTTCACCACCGTCGTGCAACCGCTCGTGCGCCGCAAGCTGCGGCGCCGCGCGCAGGCCGAGCCCGGCTACGGCGTGGCCGTGGAGGAGCGTTTCGGCTACTACGACGAAGCCACCACCGGCCAGGCCCAGTGCTGGGTGCACGCGGTCTCGCTCGGCGAGACGCGCGCGGCCGCCATCCTGATCGCCGAGCTGCGCCGGCAGTACCCGGGCGTGCCGATCCTGCTCACGCACGGCACCGCCACTGGCCGGGAGGAGGGCGCCAAGCTGCTCGAGCCGGGCGACACGCAGGTCTGGCAGCCCTGGGATACGCCGGGCGCGGTCGGGCGCTTCCTGGACCGCTTCCAGCCGCGCATCGGCGTGCTGATGGAAACCGAGGTCTGGCCCGAGATGACGGCCGCCTGCGCCGAGCGCCGCATTCCGCTGGTGCTGGCCAATGCGCGCCTCAACGAGAAATCGCTGGCCGCCGCCGAGCGCCTTGCCTGGCTGGCGCGGCCCGCGTACTCGGCCCTCACGGCCGTCTGGGCGCAGACCGAGGCCGATGCCCACCGGCTGGTGTCGCTCGGCGCCAAGGTCGCCGGCATCTACGGCAACGTGAAGTTCGATGCCACGCCCGATGCGCGCCAGCTCACAGCGGCCGCTTCGCTGCGCGAGCGCCTGCCCAAGCCGATGGTGGTGCTGGCGAGTTCGCGCGACGGCGAGGAGCGCATGCTGCTCGAAGTGCTCAAGCGCTTCGGCGCGACTTCGCCCGTGCCCCCCGAGCAGGGCGCGATCCGCTCGATTTCCAAGCGCGTGCACGACGTGCAATGGATGATCGTGCCGCGCCATCCGCAGCGCTTCGACGAAGTGGCGGCGCTGATCGAAGCCGAGGGCTTCGCGGTGGCGCGCCGCAGCGCGGCGGGCCAGCCGTCCGAGGCCGAGATCTGGCTCGGCGATTCACTGGGCGAGATGGCGCTTTATTACGGGCTTGCCGACGTGGCGCTGCTCGGCGGCAGCTTCGAGCCGCTGGGCGGGCAGAACCTGATCGAGCCGGCGGCCTGCGGCTGTCCGGTGGTCATGGGGCCGTCGACTTTCAATTTCGCCGAGGCGGCGCAGCTTTCGCTGGCTGCCGGCGCATCGCTGCGCGTCGAGGGCATGGAGCAGGCCGTAACGGCCGCCTTGAAGCTGGTCGAGAACCCCGAGCGCCGCGCCACCATGGCCCAGGCCGCGCTGGCGTTCTCCTCGTCGAACCGCGGGGCGGCCGAGCGCACGGCTGCCGCGGTGCTGGCCATCGCGCAGGCTGCGCAGCCGGTGACGGCGAAAGGCGAGCCGGTGGAAGAGGGCGGCGAGCCGGCGCGGGCCGAGCCCACGCTCGACTGATCGAAAAGAGCTGAAGCCGCGCCCGGCGGCTCAGCGCACAGGCGGATTCACGATCACCGGCGGCACGGGTGCCGTCGGCATCGTCGGCGCGGGTGGATTGAACTGCGGCGTCTGCACCGGCGGAACCACTGGAATGCTCGGCGGCGTCACGGGCACCGCGGGCGTCGTCGTGCCGCGGTCGGGACCGATGGCCGGCGGCACGGCCGGCACGCTGCCGCTGCTGGCCAGCGTCGCGTTGATCGCGTTCATGTCGTCCACCGTCAGCGTGCCGTTGGCCTGGCGCAGCTTCAGGTTGCCCAGCAGCACGTTGTAGCGGGCCTGTGCGAGGTCGCGCTTGGTCTGGTAGAGCTGGCTCTGCGAGTTCAGCACGTCGATGTTGATGCGCACGCCCACCTGGTAGCCGAGCCGGTTGGCGTCGAGCGCGCTCTGGCTCGATGCCTCGGCGGCTTCCAGCGCCTTCACCTGGCCGGCACCCGAGACGAGCCCGAGGTAGGCCGCCCGCGTGGCCTGCGCCACGCTGCGGCGCGTGCCTTCGAGCACGCTGCGCGACTGGTCTTCGAGCGCCAGGGTTTCCTTGATGCGGTTCTCGGTGGCGAAGCCGGCGAACAGCGGCAGGTTGAAGGTGACGCCCACCGTGGCCGCGTTGACGCGCGTGCCCACGGTGCTCGTGCTGGTGCCGGTCGGGTTGCGCGTGACGTTGTAGCCCAGGTTGGCGTCCAGCGTGGGCTTGTGGCCGGCCTTGGCCTTGTCCACTTCGAGCCCGGCCACGTCGAGGCCCAGGCGGGCCTGCCGGATGGCGGGATGCGCCTCGTCGGCCTGCGAGACCCAGGCGTTGATGTCGGCGGGCGTCGCCGTCGGCAGCACCACCGGCACGGCGAGCGGCACCGGCACGCTGCCGGGACGGCCGACCAGCTGGTCGAGCACCACCTTCTTCACCTGCAGGTCGTTCTCGGCGGCGATTTCCTGCGCGATCACCAGGTCGTAGCGGGCCTGGGCCTCGCGCGAGTCGGTGATGGTGGAGGTGCCGACCTCGAAGTTGCGCTTCGCCGAAGCCAGCTGCTCGGCCACGGCCACCTTCTGTGCGCGCACGAGCGCCAGGCTGTCCTGGCTCGCGAGCACGTCGAAATAGGCCTGGCTCACGCGCACGATCAGGTCCTGCTCGGCAATCGTGAGCACCGCCTGGGCGATCTCGGCCTGGCGCTTGCCCTGCTCGTAGGTGGCCCAGTTGGCGGGCCGGTACAGCGGCTGGGTGGCGTTGATGCCGACGTTCTGCGTGTTGAAGTCGCGCGAGGCGGAGGTGCCCCGGCCGGCGCCCGTGAGGGTGTCGATGTCGAGGTCGCTGCGCGTCACGCCGGCCGTGAGCCCCACGCTGGGCAGGATGCCGGCCTTGGCCTGCGCGGCGCGCGCGATGTTCGCGTCGTACTGTGCCCGCGCGCCCTGGTAGGTGGCGTCGAAGCCGCGGGCGGATTCGTAGAGTTCGTTCAGTGTCTGGGCCTGGGTCAGGGCCGGCGATGCGAGCAGGGCTGCGAAGGTGGTAGCGAGCGCTGCGGAAAGAGGCGAAAGCCGGGGCCTGGGGGGCATTGAACGTCCTTGGGGGAAAGAATCAGTAGCGCGGGACCTTGGGGTCGTGCGAGGACCAGGCGTCGATGCCGCCCGCCACGTTGGCGAGCTGGTCAAAGCCGTTCTGGTGCAGGAAGGCGGCCACGCGCTGGCTGCGCGCGCCGTGGTGGCACAGGCAGGCGATCCGGAGTCCGGGTTGGCCGTCATTCAGCTCGGCCAGCCGCCCGGGGATCTCGTTCATCGGAATCGCCACCAGGGTGAAGCCCTGGGGCGTGACGCTCGCCGTCTGCAACTCCCAGGGCTCGCGCACGTCGAGCAGCACGGGGGTGGCGTCGGCGTTCTGCGCGAACCAGGCGGCGAGGTCGGCGGGGCGGACTTGGTCGATCATGCTCTGGGTCAACCGTATGCTCAGAACGCGAAGCGCGAGGGCTCGGGGAAGTTCAGCAGGCGCGGCGCCATCGTGTCCCAGGGCTGGATGGTGTCCCACTTGCTCTCGCTGGTGCGGGTCACGAAGTGGGCGCGCATCATCGGCTCGTCACCCACGATGGCCGAGAGGCGGCCGCCGACCTTCAGCGAACCCAGGAGGTTCTGCGGAATGCGTGCGACGGAGCCGCTGAGCACGATCACGTCGAAGCTGGGGCCGCTGGGCAGGGGCACGGAGCCGTCGGCATGGCGCACCTCGACGTTGGTCACGCCGTTGCGGCGCAGCGTCTCGGCGGCGCGGGCGGCCAGCACGGGGTTGATTTCGAGCGAGAGCACCTGCGCGGCGCGGGCGCCCAGCAGGGCGGCCATGAAACCGGAGCCGGTGCCGATCTCGAGCACGGTCTCGTGCTTCTTGATGTGCAGGTCCTGCAGCGTGCGGGCCTCGACCTTGGGCGACAGCATGATTTCGCCGGGCACGGAGCCGTCGAGCAGCGGCAGTTCCATGTCGAAGAACGAGAGGGTGCGGTGCGCGTCGGGGACGTAGTCCTCGCGGTGGATCCGGGCCAGCAGCTCGAGGATGTCGTTGTCGAGCACGTCCCAGGGGCGGATCTGCTGCTCGATCATGTTGAAGCGCAAGCGCTCGAGGGTGGGGGTGGGGTTCATGGCGTGGCTTTCCTTGTGGGCTCAGGACAAACCTTCAATTTTAGGTGCCGCCGATGACACCCCCGGTTCGGTCGGCCTTCCGGGACGCACGCTGAGGCCGTTGATCACCACTTCGGCCTGGGTCGCCACGTATTTTTCGGGGTCGAGCGCCGCCGTTGCGTCGACGCAGACCATGGCCGAATGCTTCCAGAGCATGAGAAAGACCATGGGCGCGACCACCGAGTAGATCGCGTGGTCGATGTCCATGGGCGCGAATTCGCCGCTGTCGATGCCGCGCTGGAAGATGCGCCGAAGCAGCTCGTGGCCGGGCCGGACCACCTGCTCGCGGTAGAACTCCGCGAGCGCCGGAAAATTGGCGCCCTCGCTCATCATGAGCTTGGTCAGGCCCGAGGCCTGGGTCTTGCCGACGCGCTCCCACCACACGTTCATGCAGTAGCGCAGCATGTCGGCGGTGGTGCCCTCGAAGGCCTCGAACTCGGCATTCCACTCGGTGAAACGGCCTCCGAGGTTCTCCATGACCACGGCCTTGAAGAGCTCTTCCTTGCTCGGGAAGTAGAGAAAGAGGGTGCCCTTGGAAACGCCGGCGCGGGCCGCCACTTCCTCGGAGCGTGTCGCCGCAAAGCCTTTCTCGACGAACAGATCGAGCGCGGCCGCCAGCAGTTCGCCGGGGCGTGCCTCTTTCCGGCGCTCGCGCTTGGCGCGCACCGGGCAGATCTTGTCGACGAAGGAGCGGGGCGTGGACATACTCTTAATGACTCGTGGGTTAGTAATGTAGTGACGGGCATCCGTCACGTCAAGCCGCGACAATATCGGGTTCGCCTTTTCAACCTCCGCCGGAGCAGCACCATGTCCACTTCATCGTCGGCCACCGAAACCATCGTCCTGGGTGGAGGCTGCTTCTGGTGCACCGAGGCGGTCTTCGACCGCGTGCAGGGGGTGATCGACGTCGAGTCGGGCTACAGCAACGGTCAAGCCGTCAACCCGACCTACGAGCAGGTCTGCACCGGCCGCACCGGCCACGCCGAGGTGGTGAAGCTCGAATTCGACCCGGCGCAGATCAGCCTGCACGAGATCCTCGAAATCTTCTTCGTCGTGCACGACCCGACCACGCTCAACCGCCAGGGCAACGACGTCGGCACCCAGTACCGCAGCGGCATCTACTACACGGACGATGCCCAGAAGCAGGTGGCCGAAGACGTCATCCGCGAGATCGGGGCCAGCAAGACCTACTCCTCGCCCGTGGTCACCGAGGTGGCCCCGCTGGCCAACTACTCGACGGCCGAGGCCTACCACCAGGACTACTTCCTGAACCACCCGAACCAGGGTTACTGCGCCTTCGTCGTCGGCCCGAAGGTCGAGAAGTTCCAGAAGACCTTCGCGTCCCGCCTCAAGGCCTGATGGCCTGAACACGCCCTTTTCGTGCACCTCGCGATCCGACAGTCCCGCCCCCGCTTGACCCGCGCGCTCGCGGTCGTGCTCGCGGCCGCGCTGTGGTTCGCGGGCACGCTGGGGCTGATGCACCGTTCGCTGCACGTGCCGGGCCTGCCGGACGCCGCGGCGCAGGCCGCGCAGGTCGTCCACAAGCACGCGGCTCATCACCTGGCCAGCCTGTTCGGCGATCACACCGACGCCGAATGCCGGCTGTACGACCAGCTCGCCCATGGCTCGGCCGCGCCCGGCGTGCCGCTGGTGGTGCTGCCGGTTTTGCTGCCGTCGGCCACCTTCGCTTTCCTGCAGGGCGAGGCTCTCGCCCGCTGGGTTGCGCTCTTCGACGCGCGCGGCCCGCCTTCCTCTCGCTGAATCCCTTGTGTTCCGGCTGCTGCTGCACCCGCCTAGCGCGCGGTGGCGGCTGGTCGTCCCTTGATTCATCGAGTGTCCATTTCATGACCCCCAATTTCCGTCGCAACGCCATCGGCGTTGCCGTTCTTTCGCTTGCCTCCTTCGCAAGCATGGCTCAGACGCAGGCGTCCAATGCCGTCCCGGCCCAGCCCACCGACGCCGCCAGCCTGCGCGAGATCACCGTCACCGGCAATCCGCTCGGCGCCTCCGACCTGATCGCGCCCACCACCGCGCTGTCGGGCGACAAGCTGCTGCTGCGCTCCCAATCGACTCTCGGCGAGACGCTGGACAACGTGCCGGGCGTGAGCAGCAGCTACTTCGGCCCCAACGCCAGCCGACCGATCATCCGCGGCCAGGACGGCGACCGCATCCGCATCCTGCAGAACGGAGGCGCCGCGCCGGATGCCTCGGCGCTCAGCTACGACCATGCCGTGCCCGTCGATGCGCTGGTCACCGAGCGCATCGAGGTGCTGCGCGGCCCCTCGGCGCTCCAGTACGGCGGCAGCGCCGTGGGCGGCGTGGTCAACGTGATCGACAACCGCATTCCCTCGGAGCCCATCAACGGCTTCGGCGGCCGCGCCGACCTGGGCTATTCCACCGGCAACAAGGAGAAGAACGGCGGCGTGGTGCTCGAAGGCGGCAACGACCGCTTCGCCCTGCACGTCGACGCCTTCAACCGCGACTCGAAGGACGTCTCGGTGCCGATCACCCTCGAGTGCAGCAAGCCCGGCTCGCCCTGGACGGCGCGCAAGATCTGCAACTCGGCCAACGAGGCGAACGGCGGCGCGCTCGGCGGCACGCTGTTCTTCGACCAGGGCTACATCGGCGCCTCGGTCAGCAGCTACCGTAGCAAGTACGGCACGGTGGCCGAGGACGACGTGACCATCAACATGAAGTCCGACCGCTACGCGCTCGAAGGCGAGTGGCGCCCGGGCGGCTTCATCAGCAGCATCCACGCCAAGCTCAGCCACACCGACTACCGCCATACCGAGTTCGAGGGCGGCACGCCCGGCACCACCTTCTCGAACATGAGCAACGACCTGCGCATCGAGGCGCGCCACCGGAAGATCGGCAACTTCGAGGGCCTGGTCGGCTTCAGCAGCGAGACCAACCGCTTCGCCGCCGACGGCGAGGAAGCCTTCGCGCCGCACAGCCGCACGCGCTCGAACGCGTTCTTCCTGCACGAGGAGTACGGCACTTCGTGGGGCCGCCTGAGCTTCGGCGCGCGCACCGAGCAGGTCCGCATCCGCTCGCTGGGCTATCCGGACGATCCGACAGTCACGCGCTTCCCCATCGGCGAGCGCACCTTCAACCCGCACAGCGCTGCATTCGGTGCGCTGGTGAACCTCGCGCCGCAGTGGCAGCTGACATCGAACCTCGCCTACACCGAGCGCGCGCCCAAGGACTACGAGCTGCTGGCCAACGGCCCGCACGTGGCCACGGGCGCCTGGGAGGTGGGCGATCCGAACCTGAAGAAGGAAAAGTCGACTGGCTTCGACCTGGGCGCGCAATGGAAGTCGGGCCCCAACACGGCCCGCGTGAACGCCTACGTCACGCGCTTTCGCAACTACATAGGCCTGACCGCGACGGGGCGCAGCCTCGACGAGGAGGGCAACGTGGCCGAACCCGGCGCCGCCGACACGCTGGCCGAGTACGTCTACGGCGGCGTGCGCGCGCGCTTCACCGGCATCGAGGCCAACGGCAACCTGCGCCTGCTGGGCTCCGACGGCTTCGCGCGCATGGACGACGCGGGCACGCTCGACCTGGAATGGCGCGGCGACATCGTGCGCGCGAAGAACCTCGACACCGGCGAGCCGCTGCCGCGCATCGCGCCACTGCGCCTGGGCGCCACGCTGGCCTACAACAACGGCCCGTGGGGCGCGCGCTTCGGCTTCGACTACAACGCCGCCCAGCGCCGCGTGCCCTCGGTGGGCGCGCGCGAGACCGATGCCTATACGCTGTGGAACGCGGCCATCACCTACCGCATGAAGGTGCAGCGCGCCAACCTCACCTGGTATGCGCGCATGGACAACATCACGAACAAGCTGGCCTACAGCGCGACCTCGATCCTGACGAGCACGGTGTATCCGAACGCGCCGCTGCCGGGCCGCACGCTGAAGGTCGGCCTGCGCGTGACGTTCTGAGCCTGAGGGCAGGAGAAGGCGGCGCAAGTCGCTCGGCTATCCTCGCCGGGTGAATTCCTTCGTCGTCTCCTCGCTCGTGCCCGTGGTCGTGCTCATCGCCGCGGGCTACCTGGCCGGCAAGCGGCGCTGGATCGGCGGCGGTGCGGTGAAGGATCTTTCTCACCTCATCTTCCTGCTGCTCGCGCCCGCGCTGCTGTTCCGCGCGATGAGCACGGTGCACGTCGAGCAGCTCAGCCTGAAGCCGGTGGCTGCCTACTTCATCGCCTCGGGCCTGCTGTTCGCGGGCACGCTGGCCTTGCGCGGCTTCAACCGCACGGCGGCGGTGATCGCGCTGGCCAACACCTACAGCAACACCGTGATGATCGGCATCGCGCTGATCGGCCTGGCCTACGGCGAGGAAGGCATGGTGGTGCTGCTTACGCTGATCTCGCTGCATTCGCTGGTGCTGCTGACCAGCGCCACGGTGGTGCTGGAGCTGGCCGTGGCGCGCGAGCAGACCGGTGCCTCCGGCAACGAGAAGCGCCCCTCGATGGCGCGCACCGTGGTGCGTGCGCTGCGCAACGCGATCATCCACCCGGTGCCGCTGCCGATCATCGCGGGCCTGCTGTTCGCGCAGACCGGGCTGGCGATGCCCGAGGCGATCGACAAGCCGATCCAGCTGCTGGGCCAGGCCTTCGGCCCGATCGCGCTGGTGATGGTGGGCATCACGCTCGCGCTCACGCCCATCGGCCGGCACTGGCGCGGCGCGCTGACGCAGGCGCTGGTGAAGAACCTGCTGCATCCGCTGCTGGTGGCCCTCATCGGATGGCTGCTGGGTGTGCGCGGCATTCCGCTCACGGTGATGGTGGTGGCCGCCGCGCTGCCCATCGGCGCCAACGTGTTCCTCTTCTCGCAGCGTTACCGCACCGCCGAGGACCTGGTGACCGCCAGCGTCGTGGTGTCGACGGTGCTCGCGCTGGCCACGCTCACGCTCGTTATGATGTGCGCGCAGTGGCTGCCCTGAGTCCTTCGGACTTCTTCAGGTAATTTCTCGCGCACTTTCGCCTTAGCGCTGCCGCCGGGCGCGCCTATGCCGTTCGGCAGGGTGGCCGTTTGGCGAGATGGCGCGCGGCCTTCGCGCACCTACATTTGCCGGCTGATGATTTACCCGGCGCGCTCTTCGCCCCTTCTTGCTATGGCGGTGGTCGCGACGGTGATCGCGCTGCACGGCCGACCCGCGCAGGCAGCCGAGACTGCCGCCGAGGCCCCCAAGCCGTGCCGCACGCCGTGCCTTTCGGCGGGCGTTGCGCGCGAGCCGGCGAAGGCGGAGAAAGCGGAGAAAGCGGAGAAAGCGGACAGGGCCGAGGAGGGGCCGTCGAAACCGAAGCCGGTGGCCAGGGCTCGCCCGCAGCCGGTCGCGCCGCCGCCGTCGCAACCACCCGTGCAACGCGAAGCAGCCGCCGCGCCGCGCCCCGCGCCGTCGAAGCGCTGCACCGAGATCAACATGCGCGCCGCCGTCGGCGAGCCGCTGTCGGACCAGGACATGAAGACATTGAGGAGCCAATGCTGATGACGACCATCACCCAACGTGCCCGCCTGGCGCTGCGCGCGTTCGCGCTGTGCGCTGCCGCTGTGCTCGCCGCCGCCTGCGCGCACCGCCCCGTGCCCGGCAACGCCATGCCCTTCGACCAGGCCGTGAACCAGGCGGTGGACGACCTGATGGTGCAGACGCAGAAGCTGCCGGCCTTCCTGGCCAAGGTGGAGTCGACGCTCACGCAGCGCCGCATCGTGATCGATCCGTTGCTCGAAGGCGCCAGCGGCCAGCAAACCGAGGTGACGCGCGTGGCCGAGCAGCGCATCGTCCAGCGCATGCAGGCGCAGTTCAAGCAGTTCACCGTCTCGCCCTTCAACGCCACCGAGATCGGCAATGCGCAGTACGTGCTCAATGGCACGCTGGTGCGCGACAAGGACGCCTCGGGCGGGCCCTACCGGCTGAACCTGGCGCTCACCGAAATCAAGAGCGGCGTGGTGATCGCGCAGTCGGTAACGCGCATCAGCGACACCTCGCTCGACACCCGCCCCACCGCCTTCTTCCGCGACAGCCCGGTGAACGGCAAGGACCGCGGCGTCGAGGGCTACATCCGCACCGCGGAGACGCAGCCCGGCCAGGCCGCCGATGCGCTCTACCTGGAGCGCCTGCCGACCGCCACCGTGCTGCAGGAAGCCACCGCCGCCTACGAGGCCGGCCGCATGAGCGAGGCGCTGAGCCGCTACGAGGCCGCATCTAAGCGGCCCGACGGCCAGCAGCTACGGATCTACAGCGGCCTGTACCTCACGCAATCGCAGCTCGGCCGCACAGCCGATGCCGAGAAGACCTTCGGCACCATCGCCAGGCTCGGGCTCGAAACCAACAACCTGAGCGTGAAGTTCCTGTTCAAGCCGGGCTCGACCGACTTCCTGTCCGACCCGAAGATCAGTGCCGCCTATCCGATGTGGCTGCGCCAGATCGCGCGGCAGGCGGCGCAGATCGATTCGTGCGTGGTGGTCACGGGCCACACCAGCCGCACGGGTTCGGAGGCGGTGAACGAGCGGCTGTCGCTGCAGCGCGCGACGAGCGTGAAGGCGAAGTTGGTGGGAGAGGCTCCGCCGCTGTCGAAGAAGCTGCGCGAATCGGGCATGGGATTCCGCGAGAACATCGTCGGTACGGGCGCCGACGATGCGAGCGACGCGCTGGACCGGCGCGTCGAGTTCAAGGTTGTCGGCTGCGAGGCCTGACCTCGATCGTTCTTACGGAGCCAGGCGCTCGCGCATCCAATCGCTGCCTTCGAGCCGGTAGCGCAGCCGGTCGTGCAGGCGGCTCTTGCGGCCCTGCCAGAACTCCCAGCGGTCCGGCACCAGCCGGTAGCCGCCCCAGTGCGGCGGTCGCGGCGGCGAGAGCAGGTGCTTGGCGGCGTAGAGGGCTGCGTTCTTCACCAGCACGTCGCGGCCGCTGATCACTTCGCTCTGCGGGCTGGCCCAGGCGCCGATGCGCGAGTCGAGCGGGCGGCTCGCGTAGTAGGCGTCGCTCTCATCGGCGCCGGCTTTCTCCACCCGGCCCTCGATGCGCACCACGCGTTCCAGCTCGACCCAGTGGAACTGCAGCGACGCATAGGGGTTGCCCGAGAGCTCGCGGCCCTTGCGACTCTCGTAGTTGGTGTACCAGACGATGCCGCGCGCGTCGTAGCCCTTGATGAGCACGATGCGGCTCGACGGCCGCAGGTCGCTGCCCACGGTGCACAGCGTCATCGCGTTGGGCTCGGGCACCTGTGCCTCGACGGCCTCGGTGAGCCAGCGCTCGAACTGCTTGAGCGGATCGTCGGCGCTGCGCGTCTCGTCGAGCTCGGCCCGCTCGTAGCTCTTGCGCAGCGCGGCCAGCGCGTCTTTGGAAAGAGAGGAAGTCATGCCGGGATTGTTGCGCACATACTCGGCCCATGACGACGCAGAAGGCGAATTCCCCGGTGGTGATCGTGCTGGCCTCGGGCCGTGGCGAGCGCTTCATCGCGGCCGGCGGCACCGGCTCCAAGCTCAGGGCGCTGCTGGCCGGCAGGCCGGTGCTGGAGCGAACGCTCGACGCGGTGCGCGCCAGCGGGCTGCCCTGGCATGTGGAAAACGCGGGGCATCCCGGCATGGGCGATTCGATTGCCGCGGCCGTGCGCGCCACTTCCGGGGCTGCCGGCTGGCTGATCCTGCCGGGCGATCTGCCGCTGGTGCAGCCGCGTACGCTACAGGCCGTGGCGGCCGCTCTGAACGGTGCGGTGAATGCCGTGCAGCCGCAGTACCTGGGGGAGCGCGGCCACCCGGTGGGCTTCGCCGCCGTATGCGGCGCGCAACTGGCGGCGTTGGAGGGGGCTGCCGGCGCGGCGTCCGTCCTGCGGGCGATGCGCGCCATCGATTCGGTCGTCGATCTCGCGGTGGACGACGTGGGCGTCGTCACCGACATCGACACGCCCGAGGCCCTGGCGAGGGCCGAGGCGCTGTGGCTGGCGCGCGAGGGCGCCTAGCTCTTTCTTTCGGCGATCAGGGCTTCGCGATCACCGCGCAGGCGATGCGCGGGCCGGAGTTGCCCGCGGGCTGCGTCGTGAAGTCGTCTGGGTCGCGGTGCACCACCAGTGCGCGGCCGACGACGCTGTTGGCTGCGCCCGGCGTGAGCGAGATCGAGTGGTCTTCCACGCTGAAGCGGGCCACGCCCTTGGCGTCGGCCACCAGGCTCGGCAGTTCGCCTGCATGGCTGCCCGGCGCGCCGAACTTGCCGTGCGTGCCGCCGGTCGGGTTGAAGTGGCCGCCCGAGGCATTGCCGTTGTCGCCGCAGTCGCCCTTTTCGTGGATGTGGAAGCCGTGCTCGCTGCCCGGCACCAGGCCGCGCACCTCGCCCGCCACGCGCACGCCATGGTCGAGGGCGGTGAAGGTCACCGTGCCGCGCGTCGGGTTGGGCGTGATCGCGGCGGTCGGCACCAGCTCGACGGCGGAGCTCGGCTTGCCGCCCATGCTGCCGCAGGCGGCCAGCAGGGCCGACGCGAGGAGGGTGGCGCCGATGGCGGTGAGACGACTTTGGTTCATGTGTTTTCCTTGTTGGGTCCGGATGGTTGGGAGGAAGACTTCTTGTCTGCTGACCCCGGAACATATACCGGAGCCTGCGGCACATCGCAATCAGCGGCGTTCTCCGACAGCAGCTGCTCCTTCACCTCGGCCAGCGCCACCAGCCGGGCCAGCGCGGCGTCGTGGATCGAATGGCGCCGCAGCTCCAGCAGCGTCTGCTGGGCGTAGTCGAGCGAGCTGCCGTAGCGGCCCACGGCATTGGCGAAGATGTGGCGGTAGCGCTCGTCGCTGAGTTCGCCCGTGAAGTTGGGGCTGCGCCGCGAGAGCGTGAAAGCCAGCGCGCGCACGTCGCCCTCGGCCGTGCCGCAGCGCAGCCACCTGGGGTCGTACACGCCGGTGGGCATCTCGCGCAGCCAGAGCCGCCGCAGGGTTTCGAGCCCCTCGGCCTTCGGCACGCGGAACACCATGCCGCGGCAGCTGCCGCCGGAGAGCAGCCCGAACACCAGGCCCGGCGTCTGCACGCTGCCCCGGTTCACGCGGCTCCACATCTTCAGCGCCCGGTGCCAGCCGCGCACCCAGGCCTGGCGCCGCTCGACGAAGTCGAACTCGGGCCGCCAGATCAGCGAGCCGTAGCCGAAGAGCCAGAGGTCCTCGTGCCCGCCCCAGTCGGCGATGGCGCGCTCGAGCATCGGCTGCGGGTCGCGCAGGGGCGCGGGCATGGGGTCGAGTCCCGGCGGACCGGGGTTCGGCGCCGGCTCCGACACGGAAGTGCCGGAACCGCCACCTACAATTTCCTGATCATGGTTCACCGCACCATTATTTACCGGCCCCTTCCTTACGGAGCAAGACCCCCGATGAGCGACGACGACAGCCAGCAGAACTTCATCCTCGGATTCGTCATGGCGTTGATCGCCCTGGTGATCTTCTTCGTGGTGGGCATCGCCATCTGGCACAAGGGCCACGGCAACGCGGCCGCTGCCAAGCCGCCGGCGGTGACCGCGATGGTGACGACCATGCCAGCTCCGCCCCCGGCCCAGCCGGCGCCCAAGGTGGCCGAAGTCACCGAGACGGTGACCGTGGTCATCCCCGACGGCGCGAGCATCCGCGTGGTCGACGGCGTGGTGAACTTCTATTTCGCGACCGGCAGCGCCGACCTCGCGCCGGGCGCCGCGGAGGCCCTGGCCGCGGTCATCAAGGGCGTGGAGAGCGGCCGCAAGGCGGTGGTCTCTGGCTTCCACGACACCACCGGCGACGCCGCCATCAACGAACAGCTCGCGAAGAAGCGGGCTGAGACGGTGCGCGACGTGCTCGTGGGCCTGGGCGTTCCGGCCGCCAAGGTCGACCTGCAGAAGCCCGCCGTGACGGCCGGCTCGGGCAACAACGCCGAGGCGCGCCGTGTCGAGGTCAAGCTGGTCGACTGACAGCCGCCTCGCCGCAAGAACAACAAGCCCGGCCATGCCGGGCTTTTTTGTGCGCGGCCTCTTTCAGCGCGCAACTGGGTAAATTCGTATTGCCCCGCGCTCGGATTTCATCGGGCTGCCGCACCCGGCTTGTTACCATGGGCCTCCAGGCCCAGAGTCGCCCGGGCGACAGCAGCAAGAGCCATAGACCCCCATGAGCAGCAGCACCAACCCCACCGTACGCGACGTCACCGATCGCATCCGCGAGCGCAGCCAGGGGCTGCGCAGTGCCTACCTCACCCGCCTTGCAGAACTCCGCAGCCGCGACCGCGGCTCCGACCGCATGGGCTGCGCCAACGTGGCGCATGCCGTGGCCGGCATTCCGGCCAACGACAAGTTCCGCGTGGTGGCCGAGCGCGCGCCCAACATCGGCATCGTCACCGCCTACAACGACATGCTCTCGGCCCACGCGCCGTACCAGGGCTACCCCGACATCATCAAGAACGAGGCCCGCGGCCTCGGCGCCACCGCCCAGGTGGCCGGCGGCGTGCCCGCCATGTGCGACGGCGTGACGCAGGGCACGCCCGGCATGGAGCTGAGCCTGTTCAGCCGCGACCTCATCGCCATGAGCACCGCCGTCGCGCTCACCCACGACATGTTCGACGCCGCGCTGATGCTCGGCGTGTGCGACAAGATCGTGCCCGGCCTGCTCATCGGCGCGCTGCACTTCGGCCACCTGCCCACCGTGTTCGTGCCGGCCGGGCCGATGCCCTCGGGCCTGTCGAACGGCGCCAAGTCGAAGGTGCGCGAGCAGGCCGCGCAAGGTCTGGTCGGCCGCCAGGGCCTGCTCGACGCCGAGATGGCGGCCTATCACACGCTCGGTACATGCACCTTCTACGGCACCGCCAACAGCAACCAGATGCTGCTGGAGGCCATGGGCCTGCACGTGCCCGGCACGGCCTTCATCCAGCCGGGCGACGCGATGCGCGAGACGCTCACGCGCGAGGCCGTGCGCACGGTGCTGGGCAAGGCGGGCAATACGCCCTTCGACTGCCCGCCGATCGGCGTGATGGTCGACGAGCGCTGCATCGTCAACGCCATGGTCGCGCTGCTTGCCACGGGCGGTTCCACCAACCACCTGATCCACTGGGTGGCCGTGGCGCGCGCCGCCGGCATCCTGATCGACTGGGACGACTTCTCGAAGCTCTCCGACGTGGTGCCGCTGCTGAGCCGCGTGTACCCCAACGGCAGCGCCGACGTGAACGAGTTCCAGGCCTCCGGCGGCCCCGGCTTCGTGATCGGCGAACTGGTCGATGCCGGCCTCATGCATGCCGACGTGCTGACGGTGCGCTCGCGCGGCATCCGCGAATTCGCGAACATTCCGTCGCTGGCGGAGGAAGCCGGCGAGCAGGGCCAGAAGCGCCTGCAATGGACTCCCGCCGCGCCGTTGAAGAACGAAGCGGTCACGCGCACCGTGGAAAGCCCCTTCAGCGCCACCGGCGGACTCAAACTGCTGAGCGGCAACCTGGGCCGCAGCGTCATCAAGGTGTCCTCGGTGCCCGATGACCGCCACGTCATCGAGGCGCCCGCACGCGTCTTCGATTCCCAGGCCGCGCTGCAGAAAGCGTTCACGGCGGGCGAACTGGAGCGCGACGTGGTCTGCGTGGTGCGCTGGCAGGGTCCGCAGGCCAACGGCATGCCCGAACTGCACAAGCTCACGCCACCGCTGTCGGTGCTGCAGGGCAAGGGGTTCCGCGTGGCGCTGGTCACCGACGGCCGCATGAGCGGCGCGTCGGGCAAGATCCCGGCCGCCATCCACGTCTCGCCCGAGGCCGCCGCCGGCGGGCCGCTCGCCAAGGTGCGCGACGGCGACCTGATCCGCCTCGACTCCGTCGCGGGTACGCTCGCCGTGCTGCTGCCCGAGGACGAATGGGCCGCGCGCGAGGTCGCGACGATGCCCGAGGCACAACGCATTGCCGACGGGCACGGCCTGGGCCGTGAGCTGTTCGCCGGCATGCGCCGCAATGCACTGACCGCCGAAGAGGGGGCCTGCTCCTGGCTGTGACCAGGGCGGCTTCTTCCCCAAGGCGAGGCATACGTAACCAGTTGGAGCCAGGAAATGACTGAAAAACTCACCCCCCTCGACGTGATGCGCGACGCCCCGGTCATTCCGGTGATCGTGCTGAACGATGTGAAAGACGCCATCCCGCTCGCGCGCGCCCTGGTGGCCGGCGGCATCCGCATGCTCGAAGTGACGCTGCGCACGCCGCAGGCGCTGCAGTGCATCGAAGCCATCGCCAAGGACGTGCCCGAGGCCGTGGCCGGCGCCGGCACCATCCGCAGCGCCGCCGACGCGCAGGCCGCGGCGCTGGCCGGTGCGAAATTCGGCGTGAGCCCGGGCTACACGCGCTCGGTCGGCAAGGCATGCCACGACATCGGCCTGCCGCTCTTGCCCGGCGTGGCGACCGGCAGCGAGATCATGACGGCGCAGGAAGACGGCTACACGCAGCTGAAGTTCTTCCCCGCGCTGCAGGCCGGCGGCCTGCCGATGCTCAAGGCATGGCAGGGCCCCTTCGGCGATGTCACCTTCTGCCCGACCGGCGGCATCCACGCCGGCAACGCGGCCGAGTTCCTCGCGCTGTCGAACGTGGCCTGCGTGGGCGGCTCGTGGATCGTGCCGACCGACGCGATCCGCGACGGCGACTGGACACGCATCGAGCAGCTGGCACGCGCCGCGAGCCAACTGCAGCGCTGAGCGCCGCCGCCATGAGCAGCGCTGAATTCGACGCGAGCGATCTCAAGGTCATCGCGTTCGACGTCTTCGGCACCGTGGTCGACTGGCACAGCGGCATCGCCGCCGAGGTCGAGCGCGTGTTCCCTGGCGTGGACGGCGCGGCCTTCGCGCTGGCGTGGCGCGCGGGCTACCAGCCGGCCATGAAGGCGGTGATGGAGCGCATCGCCGCGGGCGAGGGCGGCTTCACGCTGCTCGACGAGCTGCACCTGAGCATGCTCGACCAGGTGCTGCACGACTTCAGCCTGGCCGATCGCATCGACAACGCCGCCAGGCGCGACCTGAGCCGCGCCTGGCACCGCCTGCCGGCATGGCCCGACTCGGTGGCGGGGCTCGCGCGGCTCAAGAAGAAGTTCACCATCTGCACGCTGTCGAACGGCAACATCGGCCTGCTCACCGAGATGGCCAAGCGTGCCGGCCTGCCCTGGGACTGCGTGCTCTCGGCCGAGGTGTTCAAAGCCTACAAGCCCGATCCGCGCACGTATCTCGGCGTGGCGGGCGTGTTCGACGCGACGCCGGGCCAGGTGATGCTGGCCGCCGCGCATCACGACGATCTGGCCGCCGCGCGCGCATGCGGCCTGAAGACGGCCTACATCGAGCGGCCCCACGAGTTCGGCCTCGCGCGGCCGAAGGACGTCTCGCCGAAGCCGGACAACAACCTGCACGCGCGCGACATCAACCAGCTGGCCGAGCTGCTCGGCTGCTGATCAGTCGGCGAGGAGCTTTTCCACCGTGCGCAGGTTGCGCGTCGTGGTGCTCGACTTGTAGCGGGCCTTGCCGAGCAGCTTGGCCACCGGCGTGTCCAGGCTCTCGCCGCGAGGGCATTGCCAGTACAGCACGCCCTTGCCGCGTTCGAGCCGCTCGGTATCGGGTTTGGCATCGACCGTGCCGGCCTTTTCCATGATCTCGTCGAGCATCGCCTTGTCGGAGCCGAACACGATGTACGGGTGGCGCTCCTCGTCGATGCGTTCGAAGGGGTAGGCAGCGGCGATCGCGGCAACGGTCTTCTGCGTGAGCAGCACGATCCAGGCGTCGTAGCCGAAGCGCTTGCGCAGCGCCTGCTCGATGCGCGTGCGCAGCGCGGCGGCGTCGCTCTCATCGGTGTCGAAGAGCACGTTGCCGCTGGCGAGCACAGTGCGCACCGCGCCGAAGCCCAGTTCGACGAATAGCGCCTTCAGGTCCGCGCTCTTGATCGTGATGCCGTTGACGTTCACGCCGCGCAGCAGCGCGACATGGCGCGTTGCCGTGGCGGCTTGCCTCTTCGCGGTTGCCATGGCGTATCCGGCGCCGGGGCCTTCAGCGCAGGCCGCCGCCGGCAGCCTTCTCGTCGCGCTGGATCAGTTCCACCTTGTAGCCGTCGGGGTCCGTGACGAAGGCGATGACGGTGGTGCCGCCCTTGACCGGGCCGGCCTCGCGCGTCACGTTGCCGCCGGCGGCCTTGATCTTCTCGCAGGCCGCGTAGGCGTCGGGCACGCCGAGGGCGATGTGGCCGTAGGCGGTGCCCAGTTCGTAGCTCTCGGTGCCCCAGTTGTAGGTGAGTTCGATCTCGGCCTGGTCGGGGTTGCCGTTGCCATAGCCGATGAATGCGAGGCTGTACTTGTACTCGGGGTTCTCCGAGGTGCGTAGCAGGTTCATGCCGAGCACCTTGGTGTAGAAGTCGATGGAGCGCTGCAGGTTGCCGACGCGCAGCATGGTGTGGAGGAGTCGCATCTCGTTGTGCCTTGTTCGTGGTCGTGGAGAGGGAAGCCCGCTATTGTGGGCCTCCCGGCGCGGCGATCAAGCGGCCAGGGTCAGCAGGTGGGCCTGGTGGCGCTTCAGGAATTCCATCAGGTGCTGCGGGTACTCGGGCACCACCGCGTCCCGAACGCTGGGGCGCACGGCCAGCGCCTTGCGCCATGCATCGACCTTGGGCAGGGCGTCGAAGATGTGCGAGTCGCTGATCGCATCGAACACCTCGAAGTAGCGGAACACCGGCGCGAAGACCGCGTCGACGAGGCTGAAGCTGCCGCCCGCGAAGTAAGGGCCCTGGCCCAGCGCCGCTTCCACGCGCTGGAACTTGGCGAGCAGTGCCTGGCGCTTCTGTTCGAACACCGCCGCTTCCTGCGTGGTCTCGTAGCCCCAGAGGTCGCCGAGGATGGCCGAGCCGAACTCCATCCATGCGCGGTGTTCGGCGCGGGCGAGCGGGTCCTCGGGGTGCAGGCGAGCGCCGGGCTGGGTTTCTTCCAGGTACTCGCAGATCACGTTGCTCTCGAACAGCACGGACTCACCTCCGTCGGACCTGCGCACCTTCAGCAGCGGCACCTTGCCGAGCGGCGAGATGTCGAGAAACCACTGCGGCTTGTTGGCAAGGTCGATCACGACGCGCTCGAAGGGCACGTTCTTCTCGCGCAGCGCGATCGCGGCGCGCTGCACGTAGGGGCACAGCAGGTGGCTGACGAGGGTGAGGGACGGCTGGGTCATGGGGCTCTCCGTTGGGTGGATCGGTTGTGTCTGGATCGCGGCGATTCTTGCGATCCCGAACAACCTTTTCCCGGAAAGCCCATTCGGGAAACGGGCGCCTTGTGCTAGATGGGATCGACGGCCGTCGTATCTATCCAGTGCGTAATGCGCCCGCCGTGCATCACGCCGATGCGGTCCGCCATCGCGTGCGCCTCGGCCTCGTTGTGCGTGACGAGAATGGCCGTCTGCCCCGCCTGCTTCAGGATGTCGCGCACCTCCACGGTGAGCCGTTCGCGCGTGCCGCCGTCGAGGTTGGAGAAGGGCTCGTCGAGCAGCAGCAGGGCGGGCGAAGGTGCGAGCGCGCGGGCCAGCGCGATGCGCTGCTGCTGGCCCCCGGAAAGCTCGTGCGGATAGCGCTCGCCCGCATTGGCGAGACCGACCAGCGCGAGCATTTCGACGACCCGCGACTGTTGTTCGGCGCGGCCCAGCCGGCGCAGGCCGAAGGCCACGTTCTTCGCCGCCGAAAGGTGTGGGAACAGTGCGTACTCCTGGAACATCATGCCCACGCGCCGCTGCTCGGGCGACAGGTGCTTCTGCGCGGACGACAGCAGCACCTCGCCGAGGCGGATCGTGCCGGCGCGCACCGGCTCGAAGCCCGCGATGGCGCGCAGCACCGTCGTCTTGCCGCAGCCGGAAGGGCCGAACAGGCAGGCGATGTCGCCCGCGTCCAGCGCCAGCGAGAAGCCGTCGACGACGGTGTGCAGGCCGCGCGGCGTGTCGTAGGCGAGGCTGATCGCATCGAGGTGCAGTGGGGAGCTCATGTCATGTCTTCTCGGGAGCCAGTGTGGCCGAAGGTGCGCCCAGCTGGTTGCGCGCCAGCAGCACCACGGGCAGCAGGCCGGCCAGCACGATGGCGAGCGCGGCGATGGCGCCTTCCTCGTACGTGCCGCGCGCGGCCTCGGCGTACAGCCAGGTGGCCAGGGTGTCGAAGTTGGCGGGCCGCAGCAGCAGCGTGGCGGGCAGCTCCTTCATGGCGTCGACGAACACCAGCAGCGCGGCGGCCGCCATGGCGGGCCGCAGCAGCGGCAGGTGCACGCGGCGCAGCGTACCGGCGGTGGTTTCGCCGAGCAGGCGCGAGGCCTGCTCGATGGCGGGCGGAATGCGCGAGAGGCCGGCCTCGATGCCGCCGACCGGCATGGCGAGAAAGCGGATCGCGCAGGCCACGACCAGCACCACGCCGCAGCTCATGAGAGGCAGGCCCTGCAGGCCGAAGGCCGCGGCCAGCGCCGAGTCGAAGGCCAGAGCCGGCGTGAGCAGCCCGATGGCCAGCACCGTGCCCGGCACCGCGTAGCCCAGCGTCGCCGCGCGCGCCTGCCAGCGAGTACGGCTGGGGCCTGAACCCTGGCTGCGTGCGGCCCACGCGACGACCAGCCCGGCTGCCACCGCGACGGCGGTGACGCCCGTGGCCAGTGTCAGCGTATTGCCCAGGCTCGCGACCAGCCCCTGCGAGATGCCGCCGCCCTGGCGCAGCCGCTTGGCGCTCTCCCAGACCAGGTAGAGGGCAGGCGCCACGAAGCCGATCAGCACCGGCAGCGAGGCGGCCGCCATCGCGGCCCAGCCCGCGGCTCCGTGCAGCCTGCGTGGCTGCACCGCGCGCATTCGCTGCGCCGAGCCGAAGCGCTGGTGACGCCGGCCGTTGCGCTCCAGCCAGACCAGCGCGATCACCACGAACAGCATCGCGCAGGCGATCTGCGCGGCGCCCGCGAGGTCGGAGCGCGTGATCCAGGTGGTATAGACCGCGACCGTCAGCGTGTTCACGCCCAGGAATTCGGACGCGCCGATGTCGTTGAGCGTCTCGAGCAGCGCGAGGCTCAGCCCCACGGCCAGCGCCGGCCGCGCCAGCGGCAGCGCCACGCGGAAGAAGGCGCCGCGCCGGCTTTCGCCGAGCATGCGCGCGGCCTCCATGAGGTGCGCCGGCTGCGTCATGAACATCGCGCGCGCCGTCATGTAGACGTACGGATAGAGCACGAAGCCCAGCACGAAGATCGCGCCGGGCATCGAGCGCAGGTCGGGCAGGCGGAACTGGCGCGGGCTGTCGAAGCCCAGCATCCAGCGGATCGCGCCCTGCACCGGGCCGATGGGGTGCAGCAGGTCGAGGTAGGCGAAGGCGACGATGTAGGTCGGCATCGCCAGCGGCAGCAGCAGGGCCCAGTGCAGGGTGCCGCGTCCGGGGAAGTCGTGCGCCGTCACCAGCCAGGCACAGCCGGTGCCGATCACCAGCACCAACGCACCGACGCCCGCGAGCAGCACGGCCGTGTTGAGCGCCGCCTGCGGCAGCACGTGCGCGAAGAGCGGCCCCCAGTGGCCGAGGCCCGAGCCGAAGGCCAGCCACGCCAGCGTGAGCACCGGCGCGAGCACGCCGATGGCGATCAGGAACGACGCGCAGCGCCAGGCCGGGCCGGCTGCTTGCAGGCCCGGCGGCTGGCGCCGCAGGAGACTCATTCAGTCAGTCGCCGGCAGGCATGCCCGGCGCTCGTCGATGTCACTGGTCGAAGCCAACCTTGTCCACAAGCGCGCTCGCCTGCTTGCGGTATTTCGCGATCTCGGTCAGCGGCAGCGGGTCGACCTTCAGCTCGCCGATGGACTGGCCGATGATCGGGTCGAGCGCCACGCCCTTGCGCACCGGGTACTCGTAGTTGGCCTGAGCGTAGAGGGCCTGGGCCGGTTCCGACACCAGGAACTCGAGCAGCTTGACCGCGTTGGCGCGCTGCGGCGCGTTCTTCGCGACGGCCGCGCCGCTGATGTTGACGTGCGTGCCGCCGCTCTTGGCATTGGCGAAGGTCGGGCGCACCACCTTGATGGCGTCGCCCCACTTGCGCGCGTCGGTGCCTTCCTTGGCGCTCTTCATCTGGCCGACGTAGTACGAGTTGGCCAGGCCCACGTCGCAGATGCCGCCGAGGATGTCGCGCGCCACGTCGCGGTCGCCGCCGGTGGCCTTGCGCGCCAGGTTGGCCTTGACGCCGCGCAGCCACTGCTCGGCCTTGGCTTCGCCGTCGTGCGCGATCAGCGAGGCCACGAGTGCGGTGTTGTAGGGATGCTGGCCGGCGCGGATGCAGACCTTGCCCTTGTACTTGGGGTTGGCCAGGTCTTCATAGCGGAAGCTGGTGAGCGGCAGGCTCTTGTCGGCGTAGAGCACGCGTGCGCGCATCGAGAGCGAGAACCACTGGCCGTCGGCGCCGCGCAGGTTGGCTGGAATGGCCGACTCGAGCGCGGCCGACTTCACGGGCTGCGTCACGCCGCCGTCGACGAGGTCCATCAGGTTGCCGATGTCCACCGTCATCAGCACGTCGGCGGGGGATCGGGCGCCTTCGGCCTTGACGCGCTCCAGCAGGCCGTCCTTCACGAAGACGGTGTTGACCTTGATGTTGCTCTGGGCGCTGAAGGCGGCGATGAGAGGCTGGATCAGCGCGGGCTCGCGCGTCGTGTAGAGCGTGAGTTCTTCGGCGGCCTGCGCGGGCAGGGCGGTGGCGGTCAGCCACGCGGCGCCTGCGCCAAGCAGTGCGCGCGCGGCGCGGCCTTGGACGCGCGAGCGTTGTTCGGTCATGAGGATCCTCCAGGAGCGGGTGTTCTAGAAAGCTCCGGCGCCGGCGGCGGGTGGTGTCGCCGCCGGTGTCGCGTGTTGCGGCCGCCGGATGAGAATAATTATCACTGGCCGCCCTGGATCGCGACGCCTTTGGACTTACAGGTTGAAGGCCTACTGCAGTCCGCCTTCGCCCGCTGGCCTCGCGGCTCAACGCGCCGGCGGCACCTCGAAGACGAGGCAGGTGGTCGTCGCGTGCGCGTACAGCGTGCCGTCGGGGCCGTAGAGGCGGGCTTCGGCGGTGGCGAGCTGCTTGCCGCAGTGGATCACCTTGCCTTCGGCGCGCACGCGCTGCACTTTGGGCGTGAGGCCCTTCACGTAGTTGACGCCGAGTTCGGCGGTGGTGTAGGCGCGGCCGGGCGGCATCATCGTGTGGACCGAGCAGCCCAGGGCCGAGTCGAGCATCGTCGCGACCCAGCCGCCGTGGATGGTGCCCAGCGGGTTCAGGTGCTGCGGCAGCGGCGTGCCCTGGAAGATGGCCACGCCCAGGCGTGCCTCGATGATCGTGAAGTCCAGCGTCTTGGCGATGGCGGCGTAGGGAATGTCGCCGTTGAGCATCGCCTGCATGATCTCCAGGCCGGTCTTGCCCGCGATCTGGTCGGGGCGGGCGAGGCCGGGGCCCGGGCCGGCCTCGAGGCGGCCGGTGATCTTCTGTTCCTCGGCGATCCATGCGTCGAGCTGGCTGGTGGCCTGTGTCATGCCTGTGTTCCTTCTGGGGGCTTTGTGCCGGGGTGTTGATTGCATATGCAATAGTTGCACATACAATAATAGCCTATGGACACTCCCGCCAAGCCACGCGGCTGCACCAGCTTCAAGGTGCGACAGCTTTCGCGACGCCTCTCGCAGCACTACGACGCCGAGGTTTCGCAAAGCGGCCTCAAGACCACGCAGTACTCGCTGCTGTCGCACCTCGCGCGGCTCGGTCCCTCGCGTCCCGTCGACCTGGCGGCCGAGCTCAAGATGACTGCCTCCACCCTGAGCCGCAACCTGCAGCCGCTGATCGTCGCGGGCTGGATCGCGCAGGGTGCCGGCGCCGATGCGCGCAGCCGGCTGGTGCAGCTCACCGAGGAAGGCGAGGTCAAGCGGCGCGAAGCGCTGGCGCACTGGAAGACCGCGCAGCAGAAGCTGAATGCGTTGCTGGGCGTGGAGCGCGTGCTCGCGCTGCACCTGCTGATCGACGAGGCCATGGAGCTGCTGGGCGGCGAGGAAGAGCACGCCAGCGACGACTGACCCCCCAACCTTTCTTCACCCACACCCATTCGCTCAATCGTGCGCACAGGCGCGCGAGGGTCCCGTTTCGCCTTTTTTTCCTCCCATTCAATTCCAACAGCAGAGGCCCCATGTTCGCCAACTCCGTTTCCGCGTGGCTGCAGCGCCGCGGCATCCACTACGGCTGGATCGTCGCCGCCATCACCTTCCTCACCATGCTGACCATGTCGGCCGCGCTGGGCCTGCCCGGCGCCATGCTGCAGCCGCTGGGCAAGGAATTCGGCTGGAGCACCGAGCAGATCTCCTCGTCGCTGGCACTGCGCTTCGCGCTCTTCGGGCTGATGGGGCCGTTCGCCGCCGTGCTGATGGAGCGCTATGGCCTGCGCGCGGTGGTCTGCACCGGCCTCGCGCTCGTCGGGCTGGGCATGGCGCTGGTCACCATGGCCTCGCAGCTCTGGCAGCTCTTCGTGCTCTGGAGCCTGATGCTGGGCCTGGGTACCGGCATGACGGCGCTGGTGCTCGGCGCAGTGGTGGCCAACCGCTGGTTCGTCGCGCGGCGCGGGCTGGTGGTGGGCATGCTCACTGCGAGTTCGGCGACGGGGCAACTGGCCTTCCTGCCGCTGGCGGCCTGGATGATCGAGCACTGGGGCTGGCGCTCGGCCATCGTGCCGATCGTGATCGGCACCATCCTCATCGGCCTGCTGGCGCTGCTGCTGATGCGCAACCGGCCCTCCGACGTTGGCCTGCTGCCCTACGGCGAGGCACCCGGCACGCAGCCCGCGGCGCCCGCCGCAGCCGCGCCCGCGATGAACTTCGCCACGCCCTTTCGCGTGCTGAAGGAAGTCTCGACCAACCGCACCTTCTGGGTCCTGGCCGGCACCTTCTTCATCTGCGGCCTGAGCACCAACGGCCTGGTGCAGACGCACTTCATCTCGCTGTGCGGCGACTACGGCATGAGCGCCGTGCCGGCAGCATCGGTGCTCGCGATGATGGGGGCCTTCGACTTCGTCGGCACGATCCTGTCGGGCTGGCTCTCGGACCGCTACGACAACCGCAAGCTGCTCTTCTGGTACTACGGCCTGCGCGGGCTGTCGCTCTTCTGGCTGCCGCATTCGGAGTTCACCATCTACGGCCTGGGCATCTTCGCGATGTTCTACGGCCTCGACTGGATCGCCACCGTGCCGCCGACCGTCAAGCTCGCCGGTGCAGCCTTCGGCCCGGCAAAGGTCGGCCTGGTGTTCGGCTGGGTTTTCGCCGCGCACCAGTTGGGAGCCGCCACGGCTGCGTACGGCGCCGGCTTCGCACGCACGCTGCTACTGACCTACACCCCGGCGCTCTACACCGCCGGCGCGGCCTGCCTGGTGGCGGCGCTGATCGTGATGACCATCCGCCGCCCGGCTGCGAAGTCCGGCTCCCCGGCCACGCCGGCTGCGGCCCGTGCCTGAACCCGCCAAGGCTCCAGCCATGACCACACCCCACGGCACCACCGAACTCGATCCGCGCACGCGCCGCCTGCTCGAGGCTCCCATCGTCCCCACGCTGCTGCGCCTGGCCGCGCCCAATGTGCTGGTGATGGTGGCGCAGGCCTGCGTCGGCCTCATCGAGACCTACTTCGTCGGCAAGCTGGGCACCGATGCGCTCGCCGGCATGGCGCTGGTATTCCCCATCGTGATGCTGATGCAGATGACCTCCAGCGGCGCCATGGGCGGCGGCATCGCCTCGTCCATCGCCCGTGCGCTCGGCGCGCGCCGCCGCGACGATGCGAATGCGCTGGTGTGGCACGCCGTCGTCATCGCGCTGGGCTTCGGCCTTTGCTTCACTCTGGCGCTGCTTTTGGGCGGGCGCTGGCTCTACGGCGTGATGGGCGGCACCGGGGCCGCGCTGGAAGCCGCGCTCACGTATTCCAACTGGGTCTTCGCGGGCGCGACGCTGGTGTGGCTCTTCAACTCGCTCGGCGCCATCATCCGCGGCACAGGCAACATGTCTGTGCCGGCCAACGTGACGGTGGTGGGCGTGGTGTTCCTCATTCCGGCGTCGCCGCTCTTGATCTTCGGCTTCGGGCCGCTGCCGGGCATGGGCATCGCGGGCGGCGCGATCGCGCTGCTGCTGTACTACCTGCTGGGCTCTATCGCGCTCATCGCCTATCTGCGCTCGCCGCGCAGCCTGCTCAAGCCCACGCTCGACGCGCTGAAGCTGCGCTGGCCGCTGTTCCGCGACATCCTGCGCATCGGCCTGGTGGGCGCGGTGTCGACGGTGGCGACCAATCTTTCCATCGGCATCGCCACCGCGCTGACCGGCCATTTCGGCTCGGGCGCGCTGGCCGGCTACGGCACGGCATCGCGGCTCGAATACCTGCTGGTGCCGCTGGTGTTCGGCCTGGGCGCGCCGCTGGTGGCGATGGTCGGTACCTGCATGGGCGCGGGGCTGCGCGAGCGGGCATTGCGCGCCACCTGGGCCGGCGCGGCGCTGGCCTTCACGCTCACGGAGACCATCGGCCTCGCGGCGGCGCTGTTCCCGCGCCCTTGGCTGCTGCTGTTCGGCAACGACCCGGCGATGCTGGAGACCGGCTCGCACTACCTGCGCGTGGTCGGACCGATGTACGGCCTCTTCGGCGTCGGGCTGGTGCTGTACTTCGCCTCGCAGGGCGCGGGCCGGCTGCTGTGGCCGATGCTCGGCAACATCGCGCGCCTGGCCGTGGCTGGCACCGGCGGCCTGCTTGCGTTGCAATGGGGCGCCGGGCTCACCGGCGTGTTCGCGGCGCAGGGCGTGGCACTGGCGGTGTACGGCATCGTGACCGCATCCGCCATCGCGGGAGGCGCCTGGTTCGGCCGCGTGGGCTGGCCGCGAACCACCAGCGGGCTGCTGCGGCGCATGGCCCAAGCCTGAAATCCAGCCATCGATTCATCCACCAACCAACGAAAGACTCGTCATGAAAATCAAGGACTCCGTGGTCTTCATCACCGGCGCCAATCGCGGCCTCGGTCTCGCCTTCGCGAAGGCTGCGCTCGCCGCGGGTGCGCACAAGGTCTATGGGGCCGCGCGCGACCCCAAGAGCATCGACCTGCCCGGCGTGACGCCGGTGGCGCTCGACGTGACACAGCCCGCGCAGATCGAGGCGGCGGTGCGTGCCTGCGGCGACGTGACGATGCTGGTCAACAATGCGGGCATCTCGCGCGGCTCCAGCTTCCTGGGTTCGCCCGATGCGGTGGCCAACGCGCGCGCCGAATTCGAAACCAACTTCTTCGGCCTGTGGGCGGTGACGCAGGCCTTCGCTCCGGTGCTCGCGGCCAACGGCGGCGGCGGGGTGATCAACGTGCTGTCGGCGCTGGCCTGGACCACCTTCCCGAGCGTGGCGACCTACAGCGCGACCAAGTCGGCCGCGTGGTCGCTGAGCAACGGGCTGCGCAACGAACTGGCCGGGCAGGGCACGCAGGTCACGAGCCTGCACGTGGGCTACATGGACACCGACATGACGGCACACATCCAGGGCCTGCCCAAGGCATCTCCGGACGATGTGGCGCGCCAGGCGCTGGCCGGCCTCGAAGCAGGCCAGGCCGAGGTGCTTGCCGACGAGACTTCACGGCAGCTCAAGCAGGGCCTGTCGAGCGCGACACCCCCTTACGCCAGCGTGCCCCAGGCAGCCTGAACGGGAAACCCGGGCGCGGGGCCCGGGTCTCGTTCATCCTGGTCAGTAGCGGTAAGGGTTGTTGGGGCGGCGGTCGTAGCGGTTGGGCACACCGTCGCCATCGTTGTCGCGGCGGCCGTAGCGGCGGCGATCGTCCCAGCGGCGGTCGTAGTGGTGGTGAGGGCGGTAGCCCGGGCCGTAATAGTGGCGCGGCGGAGGCGGCGGCGCGTAGTAGCGGCGCGGCGGCGGCGGTGCCGGAACGACGTACACCTGCGCCTGGATGAACGAGCCGCCAGTCTGTGCCTGGGCGGGTGCGCTGATGGCGGCCAGCGAGAGCAGGGCCGCGGCGCCGAATGCGAAAGTGAGCTTTTTCATCTGATCCCCCGGTTGTGAGTTGGAAGCCTCATCCTCGCTGCCCTTTGTTAAGTTGGTGTAAGGCTCGAGCGAAATCGGATGAAGAGCTGTAACCCGTGCGCACGACGTGCGGCACGGGCAAGACACAATTGTGAATGGACTTTTCATCGCGGAAAACCTCCGCGGGTAGGCCATCGGCTCTATCGGCCGAAGGTTCAGCCGCGCGGCGCTGGCAGGAGGCGGCGCAGCGCCCCGAAGAACAGGTCGGACTGCTCGCGCTCGCCCTGGATCTGCGCCGCCACGTGGGCGGCCAGTTTCGGGTCCACGGGCGCCAGCGGGCGTCCGGTCGACTGCGCGATCACCTGGTGCAGGCAGGCGCGCTCCAGGTAGTAGAGATCGTCGTAGGCATGGGCGATGGTGCCCCCGGCCACGATCACGCCGTGGTTCGCGAGAAAGGCCACGTCCTTGCCGGCCATCGCGCGGGCAATGCGCTCGCCCTCGGCGTCGTCGAGCGCGAGGCCGTTGTATTCCGCGTCGATGGCGATGCGGTTCATGTAGCGCATCGCGTTCTGGCTCGCGGTCGGGTCGAGCGCGCGGTCGACCGTGATCGTGAGCGCCGTGGCGTAGGGCATGTGGCAGTGCAGCACGACCGCATGGCCGGTGAGCCGGTGCACCGCGCCGTGGATGAAGAGGGCGGTGGGTTCCACGCGATGGCGGCCCGCCAGCACCTCGCCGTGCACGTCGATGAGCACGATGTCGTCGGGGCCGATCTCGCTCCAGTGCAGGCCGCGCGGGTTGATGAGATAGCGGTCCTGCGTGCCCGGCAGCATCACGCTGAAGTGGTTGCAGACGCCTTCCGACAGGCCGTGATGGTCGGCGGCGCGCAGGGCGAGGGCGAGGTCTTCGCGCAGCTTGCGCACGGCGGGGCTGGCGTAGAGGGCATCGGCGGACATCGGTGGGGTCTCCTGTTTCTTCTTTGGGGGATCAGGCGAGCGTGAGGCCTTTCCAGGCCGCTACGAATTTCCGGGCGTCCTCGCGCACCGCCGCGGCCTGCTTGCCCGGCTTGTAGAGCGAGGAACCGATGCCGAAGCCGGCGGCCCCGGCCGCGCGCCACTCGGCCATGTTCGTGGGGGAGATGCCGCCCACGGGCATCACTGGCGTGCCGGCCGGCAGCACGGCCAGCAACGCCTTCACCACGGCGGGTGAGGCCAGTTCGGCCGGGAACAGCTTGAGCCCCGTGGCGCCGGCCGCGAGCGCGCCGAAGGCCTCGGTCGGCGTCATCACGCCGGGCAGGCACACCATGCCCAGCCGCACAGCCTCGACGACGACTTCGGCATTGAAGTTGGGCGAGACGATCAGCTCGCCGCCCGCCGCATGCACCTCGCGCACCTGCTGCGCGCCGAGCACCGTGCCGGCGCCGACCAGCGCCTGGGGAAAGCGCTTGCGCATGAGCGCGATGCTTTCGAGCGGCTGGGGCGAATTCAGCGGCACTTCGAGCAGCCGGAAGCCGGGCTCGACGATGGCGTCACCGACGTCGGCCGCTTCGGCCGGCGTGAGGCCGCGCAGGATGGCCACCAGCGGCAGCTCGCGCATCGCGGCGTCGAATTTTTCGAGGGGAGTGGGGGCGGTCATGCGGGAGTCCTGTCGGAATCGAGAAAGCCGGACAGCGCGTGCAGCCCGGCCCATGTGGCCTCGGCGCCGAGCGTGCGCGTGGCGACGCCGGTGGCGCGCAGGGCCAGCGTGTAGCGCTCGGTGAGGTTGGACGAGCCGATCAGGATCACTTCGCCCGACGCCTGCAGCGCCTGCGTGCGCAGCTCCTCGCCGATCAGCAGGCCCGAGAGGTAGCTCGACAGCTCCTCCTTCGGCATGCGCTCGAACAGCGCGAGGGTGCGCGTGCCGAAGGCGTTGTGCAGCAGGCCGTGTCCGTTCTCGGAGCGGGTCACGCCTTCGAGGAAGGCTGCCTCGTCGAGCGGCGCCGATGCATCGAGCGTGCGCGCGAGGATCGAGTGCTGGCTCAGCAGCGCATAGAACTCGCCCGTCATGTAGGTGCGGAAGCCCGCGACGCGGCCCTTCTTCACCGATGCCCACTTGTTGTGCGTGCCGGGCAGCACGAAGACGCCTTCGCTCAGGCCGGTGAGCTCCATCGCGCCGAAGATCTGCACTTCCTCGCCGCGCATCACGTCGGGCACGCCGGCGTGCTCGTCGCTCAGGCCCGGCACGATCGCGATGCGCGCGCCCGCAACGGCGTCGATGTCGATGATTTTGCGGCCCACTTCGACGCGGCCGGCGGGGCAGGCGCAGTAGGGCGCCTCCACCCAGCCCTGCTTGCTGCCGGCCATGCCGGAGATCAGGCAGCGCGCGCCTTCGAGGCGCATCCAGTCGCCGAAGAGCTTGTCGAAGACGGCCGGAAAGCCGCCTTCGGGCACCGTGAGAATGCCGCGCGCATCGCTGCGCTCTTCAAGCACCTTGCCGCTGGCATCAAGCAGCGCGCCGCGCAGTGAACTCGTGCCCCAGTCGATTGCAACCAGTCTTGTCATCTAGTGATTGTCGCGCGGCACGAAGGCACCGCGGCGACCGCGCAGGAAGGCCAGGTCTGCTCCCTGGTCGGCCTGCAGCACCGTATCGACGTACAGCTTCCAGTAACCGGATTCGAGCGGCGCCTTGGGCGCGACCCATTTCTCGCGGCGCTTCGCGAGCTCTTCGTCGCTCACGTGCAGGTGCAGCCTGCGATTGGGCACGTCGAGCTCGACGATGTCGCCGTCCTGCACCAGCGCCAGCGGGCCTCCGGCGGCCGCCTCGGGAGCGGTGTGCAGCACCACGGTGCCGTAGGCCGTGCCGCTCATGCGCGCGTCGCTGATGCGGACCATGTCTGTGATGCCCTTGCGCAGCACCTTCGGCGGCAGCGGCATGTTGCCTGCCTCGGCCATGCCGGGGTAGCCCTTGGGCCCGCAATTCTTCAGCACCATGATGCAGTTCTCGTCGATGTCGAGGTTTTCGTCGTCGATGCGCCTGTGCAGGTCGTCGGCGCTCTCGAACACCACCGCACGGCCCTTGTGCACCAGCAGCTCCGGCGTGGCCGCACTGGGCTTGATGATGGCGCCGTTGGGCGCGAGGTTGCCGCGCAGCACGCAGATGCCGGCCTTGTCCTTGAAGGGCTCGGCCAGGGGGCGGATGACCTGCGGGTTGAAGTTCTCGGCGTCCTTCACGTTCTCCCACAGGCTCTGGCCGGTGGCGGTGATCACGTCCTTGTGCAGGTGCTCGGCGATCTCCTTGATGACCACCGGCAGGCCGCCCGCATAGCAGAAGTCTTCCATCAGGAACTGGCCCGAGGGCTGCAGGTTCACCAGGCAGGGCAGCTCGGAGGCGAGGCGGTCGAAATCTTCCAGCGTGAGTTCGACGCCCATGCGTCCCGCGATGGCCAGCAGGTGGATCACGAAGTTGGTCGAGCCGCCGATGGCCGCGTTGACCTTGATCGCGTTCTCGATGGCCTGGCGCGTGAGGATCTTCGACATGTTCATGTCTTCATGCACCATGCCGACGATGCGCCGGCCCGCCTGCCGCGCCAGCACGTTGCGGCGGCCGTCCACGGCAGGGTAGGCCGCGTTGCCCGGCAGGCCGATGCCCAGCGACTCGACCATGCTCGCCATGGTGCTGGCGGTGCCCATCGTCATGCAGTGGCCGTGGCTGCGGTGCATGCAGCTCTCGGCCTCGAAGAATTCCTGCAGCTTGAGCGTGCCGGCGCGCACCTGCTCGCTCATCTGCCACACGCCGGTGCCCGAGCCGAGCTCCTGCCCGCGCCACTTGCCCGAGAGCATCGGGCCGCCCGACACGCCGATGGTCGGCAGGTCGACGCTGGCCGCGCCCATCATGAGCGCGGGCGTGGTCTTGTCGCAGCCCATGAGCAGCACCACGCCGTCGAGCGGGTTGCCGCGGATGCTTTCCTCCACATCCATGCTCGCGAGGTTGCGATACAGCATCGCGGTGGGACGCAGCAGCGTCTCGCCGAGCGACATCACCGGGAACTCGAGCGGGAAGCCGCCGGCTTCGTACACGCCGATCTTCACCTGCTCCGCGAGCGTGCGGAAGTGCGAGTTGCAGGGCGTGAGTTCGCTGAAGGTGTTGCAGATGCCGATGACCGGGCGGCCGTCGAACTGGTCGTGCGGAACGCCCTTGCCCTTCATCCAGCTTCGGTAGATGAAGCCGTCGCGATCGTGCCGGCCGAACCATTGCTGGCTGCGGAGTTCTTCGGGTTTCTTCCTGGGGGCGGTGCTCATTGGATGTCTCTCTTTGTTGTCGAAACCTGCGCCCGATCCTCAGGGTTTGTCCTGCCGATAGAGCGTTTCAATCATCATATGATAAGCGCGAACAACGCGCCGGACCCTTAGTGTTTTCGAGCGACGGGATACCAGTTTTCACATCACGCATGATCAAGAACATCCACGGTCGCACGCTCGAACTCCTCGGTGAAGCCGTGGTGTCGGGCCGCTATGCGATCGGTGCATCCATCCCGTCCGAGCCCGTGCTCGGCGAGGAACTGGGCGTGAGCCGCACCGTGGTGCGGGAGGCCATCAAGTCGCTGGTGGCCAAGGGCCTGATCGTGACCGGCCCGAAGGTCGGCACGCGCGTGCTGCCCAAGGACAAGTGGAACTGGTTCGACCCCGACGTCATCACCTGGCAGGCGCGCGCCGGCCTCACGCCCGAGTTCCTGCGCGACCTGCAGGACCTGCGCCGCGCGGTGGAGCCGGCGGCGGTGCGGCTGGCCGCGGAGAGGGCCACCGCGGAAGACATCGACGAGATCGAGCGTGCCTACGCCGGCATGAAGGAAGCCGTGGAGAACGGCGGCGACTACGTCACCTTCGACCTGCGCTTTCACAATGGCCTGCTGGGGGCCGCGCGCAACAGGATGATTGCGCAGATGAGCAAGGTGCTCAACGCATTGCTGCGCACCAGCTTCGAGATATCGACCACCAAGCCCGACGGCCCCACGCTCTCGCTGCCGCTGCACCGCGCTGTGCTCGACGCGGTGATCGCGCACGACCCCGACGTCGCGGAACGCGCGATCCTCCGGCTCATCGACGGCGCCCGCCAGGACATCGAGGACGTGCTGGGCTCGCGCCGCCGGCTGCCGCGGCTGAGCAGGCCGCCACCCAGGCTCAGGGCCAGTTAGCCAGCCAGGCGCACTGGCGGCGCTCACGGTCCACTTCCGGTTCTTTCACCCCCCACGCTCGCGCGCCGAGCAGATTCCACCCCAGAAGAGAAGGAGACAACGTCCATGAAATTCGTCAAGTCGCTGATCGCGCCGACGCTGGTCGCGATGGGCCTGCTGTCGGCAGGCCACGTCGCCGCGCAGGAGAAACTCACCGTCTGGTGGGTCAAGGGCTTCTACAAGGCGGAGGACGACGCACTGTTCGCCGCCATCAAGAAGTTCGAAGAGAAGAACAAGAACGTCAAGATCGAACTCTCGCAGTACCCGATCCAGGACATGATCCCCAAGACCGTGTCCGCGCTCGACTCGGGCAGCCCGCCCGACGTGGCGTACGCCGACGTCTACGACTTCCAGGTCACGGGCAAGTGGGCCTACGACGGCAAGCTCGAGGACATCAGCAGCGTGCTAACGCCCATGAAGGACCGCTTCGCGCCGAACACGCTGGAGACCACCTACCTCTACAACGACCAGACCAAGAGCAAGGCGTACTACGCCTTCCCGATCAAGCAGCAGACCATGCACATCGAGTACTGGCTCGACATGCTGGCCGAAGCCGGGTTCAAGGAGTCCGACATTCCCACCGGCTGGAAGGACTACTGGTCGTTCTGGTGCGAGAAAGTGCAGCCAGCCAGCCGCCAGAAGAGCGGCAAGCGCAACTTCGGCATCGGCATGCCGATGGGCGTGGACTCGAGCGACGCGTTCTATTCGTTCCTGACCTTCATGGACGCCTACAACGTCAAGCTGGTGGACGACAACGGCAAGCTGCTGGTCGACGACCCGAAGGTGCGCACCGGCCTCATCGGGGCCATGACCGACTACACCACGCCTTACGTCAAGGGCTGCACGCCGCCTTCTTCCACCAGCTGGAAGGACCCGGACAACAACGTCGCGTTCCACAACAAGACGACCGTGATGACGCACAACGCGACCATCTCCATCGCCGCCAAGTGGCTCGACGATTCGAACAACGCCTCGCTCACGCCCGAGCAGCGTGAAGAGGCGCGCAAGAACTACACCGAGCGCATCCGCACGGCCGGCTTCCCGAACAAGCCCGACGGCAGCAAGATGGTCTACCGCACGGCCGTGAAGACCGGCGTGGTGTTCAAGGACGCGAAGAACAAGGCCCGCGCCAAGGAGTTCGTCTCGTTCCTGATGCAGGAAGAGAACCTGACGCCGTACGTCGAAGGCTCGCTGGGCCGCTGGTTCCCGGTGACCAAGGCCGCGCAGCAGCGTGACTTCTGGAAGGCAGACCCGCACCGCCTCTCGGTCTACAACCAGTACGCCGCCGGCACCGTGACCTTCGAATTCACGAAGAACTACAAGTTCACCGTGCTGAACAACGAGAACGTCTGGGCCAAGGCCATGAGCCGCATCGTCACCGACAAGGTGCCGGTGGACAAGGCGGTGGACGAGATGATCGCCCGTATCAAGACGGTGGCGGGCCAGTAAGCCGCGCCCGCACGGTACCCGTCGGCACGTTCACCATCAGCAGCACGCCATGAGCAGCGCAACTGCCTCCGCCGCCGCGCCGAGTACTTCGGCGCCTGTCGTCAATCCCGGAGCGCGGCATGCGCGCTGGCAGTTCTGGGGCGCGGTCATGGTCGTGCCCTACCTGCTGGTGTTCGTGGTGTTCGTGCTGTACCCGGTGGGCTACGGCCTCTGGCTCGCCCGCCATCCGCAAAGCTACGTGAAGCTGGTCGAAGACCCGATCTTCTTCCGCTCCGTGATCAACACGGCCATCTTCCTGGTCGTGGCGATCAACCTCAAGATGCTCGTGGCACTCGTGCTCTCGGGCTTCTTCGTGACATCGCGCTGGTGGATCAAGATCGTCTCGGCGATCTTCATCCTGCCGTGGGCGATGCCCTCCATTCCCACGATCCTGTCGATCCGCTTCATGCTGAACCCGGAGTGGGGCGTGATCAACAGCACCATCTTCCGCCTGAGCGGTGCCGACGGCCCCAACTGGCTCAACGATCCCTCGCTGGCGCTGGCCTTCGCGATGATCGTGCACATCTGGAAGTCGCTGCCGTTCTGGACGCTCATCCTCGTGGCGGGCCGCCTGGCCATTCCCACCGAGCAGTACGAGGCTGCTTCCGTCGACGGCGCCTCGTCGTGGCAGAAGTTCCGCTTCGTGAGCTGGCCGGCGTTGAAGACGCTCTACATCACCTCGCTCATCCTCTCGATGATCTGGACGCTGGGCGACTTCAACAGCGTCTACCTGCTGACCGGCGGCGGCCCGGCCGACCTCACGCACGTGCTCGCCACGCTGGGCATCCGCTACCTGCGCCTCGACCAGGTCGACCTGTCGATGGCTTCCATCGTGGTGGCGATGCCGCTCGTTCTGCCGCTGGTTTACTTCATGATGAAGAGGCTCTCGAAATGAAGCGCTGGACACCAAGAGCCGTGCTCACCGAGGCCCGGCTGCTGCTCATCGGCATCCCCGTGCTGCTGTGGACGCTGATCCCGGTCTACCACATGGTGCTGTTCGCGATCTCGTCGAAGGACTCCGCGACCTCGGGCCACCTGTGGCCCAAGAGTCCGACGCTGGACAACTTCCGCATCGTGTTCCAGCAGAAGCACTTCTACCTCGACCACTTCTGGCTGCAGCTGTGGAACTCGCTGCTGATCGCGCTGTCGGTGGGCGCGCTCACGCTCTTCGTGGCGACCACGGCGGCGTTCGCCATCAGCCGGCTGCGCGTGCGCGGCGGGCGCACGGTGATGAACATGGCGCTGTTCACCTACTTCATCCCGGCGGCCTTCCTCGCGGTGCCCATGTACAAGACCATGGGCAACTACGGCTTGCTCAACAGCCAGTGGGCGCTGATCCTCGCGATGGTGACCATCGCTTCGCCGTACTGCATCTGGGTGCTGAAGCAGGCCTCCGACAAGCTGCCCTACGAGCTCGACGAGGCCGCGCGCATGGACGGCGCCTCGCCGCTGCAGCTGTTCCGCCTCGTGTACCTGCCGCTGATGGTGCCTTCGCTGGTGGCCGTGGGCACGTATTCGCTGCTGCTGGCCTGGAACGAGTACCTCTATGCCTTCCTGCTGCTGTCCAACGACAAGAGCGTGACGCTGGCCGTGGCGCTGGGCAACTTCCTCTCGGCCGACGATTCGCCGTGGGAGCTGCTGATGGCCACCGGCCTGATCTACGCGCTGCCCCCGGCGGCGATCTATTACGCATTCAAGCGCTACATGGTCGGCGGAATAACCGCCGGCGCAGTCAAGAGCTGAAAAAGCCCACGCAGGAAACGAAAAAATGGCATCCGTATCCTTTCGCAATATCCAGAAATCCTTCGGCAAGGTCCAGATCATCAAGGGCCTGGGCTTCGACATCACCGACGGCGAGTTCGTCGTGCTGGTCGGCCCCTCGGGCTGCGGCAAGTCGACGCTGCTTCGCATGCTCGCGGGCCTGGAGGACATCAGCGGCGGCGAGATCGTCATCGACGGCCGCGTGGTCAACGACCTCGAGTCCAAGGACCGCGACATCGCGATGGTGTTCCAGAGCTACGCGCTCTATCCGCACATGACGGTGGGCGAGAACATGGGCTTCAGCCTGCGCCTGCGCAACGCCGACAAGTCGGTGACCGACGAGCGCGTGGCCAAGGCCGCGAAGATCCTCAACCTCGACGCGCTGCTGGGCCGCTATCCGCGCGAACTCTCGGGCGGCCAGCGCCAGCGCGTGGCCATGGGCCGCGCCATCGTGCGCGACCCGAAGGTGTTTCTCTTCGACGAGCCGCTGTCGAACCTCGACGCCAAGCTGCGCGTGGCGATGCGCGCCGAGATCAAGGCGCTGCACCAGAGGCTGAAGACCACCACCGTCTACGTGACGCATGACCAGATCGAGGCCATGACCATGGCCGACCGCATCGTCGTGATGCACGACGGCATCATCGAGCAGATCGGCACGCCGCTGGAGCTGTACGACCGTCCCGACAACCTCTTCGTCGCGCAGTTCATCGGTTCGCCCTCGATGAACGTCATCGAGGGCACGGTGCGGCGCTCGGGCGGGGAATGCTGGGTCGAGTCGCAGGGTGCGCGCTGGCCGGTTCCGGCCGCGACCGCGGTGCCCGACGGCCAGCCGGTGCACTACGGCATCCGCCCCGGCGACATGACGCTGGGCGGCGGCTCGCACGGCGTGGAAGCCAGGGTCGTCGTCGTGGAGCCTACCGGCGCCGAGACCGAACTGCTGGTGCAGGTCGGCGAGGCCAGGCTGGTGCTCGCGGTGCACGGCCGGGTCGATGCCGGGCCCGACGACATCGTGCGGCTCGCCATCGAGTCGGAGAACGTGCACCTGTTCGACCGGCAGACCGGCCGCCGCATGGGCTGAGCCCGATCGTGGCTACGTGCGCAGCCGCAGCAGGGCGCGCACGAAGCCGTGGTCCGAGCGCGAGCGGTCGCGCCCTTCGTGCAGGTGGTCGTTGAAGTAGTCGACGCGCCGCACGTCGCCCAGGCTGTGCCGGCTGGTGGCGACGAATTCCTCGCTCACGAAGATCTGGTCGAGCACGTCCGGGTAGCCCTGGTGGATGTGCGAATAGGCCACGTCCTTCTTGAGTGCCGACTCGCCCTGCATCTCGTAGGCGTTGAAGAGGGCCACGTCGCGCGCCGCCTTGTCGTAGGCCACCTCGGAGGTGGCGGCCACGAGCTGGGTGGTCACGCTGTGCGGGTTGTCGTTGAAGTCGCCCATCACCACCAGCGGCACGTTGGTGCCCTGCAGCAGGTCGATCACGATGCAGCGCAGGGCGGCGGCCTCGGCGCCGCGCATCAGCAGCGAGCGCAGCGAAGCCATCACGCCCACCTTGCGGTCGTCGCGGTCTTCCAGCGGGTTGCCCTGCGCGTCCTGCAGGAACTTGGGGCGCTTGGACTTCAGGTGCACCGTGAGCACGTGCACCTGCTGGCCGTGCTTCATGCGAACCGTGGCGAGCAGGGGAGGCCGCTCGAAGCGCGTGTGCGGACCGAGCCCAGGCACATCGACGCCGAAGCCGGGCGGAAAGTCGACGAAGGAGCGGACCTCGTCCACCTTCAGCCGCGTCGCGATGCCCACGCGCGGCGTGCCCTCTGCGCCTGGCCTCCCGGGCGTGCCCGCGGGGCTGCCGGGCGGCGGCGTGTTCTCCGCGCCGGGCACCGAGATGAAGTCGTAGCGCAGGCCGCTGCGCGCGATGCAGGCCTTCAGCGCCGATTCGTCCCACACCTCCTGCACCGCCAGCACGTCGGCATTGAGCGCGTGGAAACGCTCACCGGTCCAATCGATCTTCCGCTCGTACTCGCGCTCGGTGTAGGCGTCCTGGTTCTCGTAGTACACGCGGTTCGGGGCCGCGAGATTGAGGAGGTTGCAGGTGGCTACGAAGAGGGTGGCGTAGTTGGGCGGGATGTATTGCATGGCGTGACGATTGTGTCTTGAGTCGTCGTCCAGCCGCCCTGTGCCGCGGCGCAGGAAAACCCCATGAAAAAAGGGCACCCGGCGGTGTGCCGGATGCCCTTTTCCGATTCCTGGCGGTAGCAGGCTGGCGCTACCGGCGGATCTCAGCGGCCGAACGAACGGCCACCGCCACCGCCGGAGCGGTTGCCACCGCCGTAGCCGCCACCGCCACCCGAGCGACGGCCACCACCGCCGCCACCGTAGCCACCGCCGCCCGAGCGGCCGCCGCGACCGCGGCCGCCCATGTGGTCGACGCTGGTGCGCAGCGGATCGGGCTGGCCGGCGCCGCCTCCGACCGATTCGGCGCGCAGGTGCGCGACCTGGTTGGCCTGCGTCGGGCTGTGGCTGTTGCCGTGATGGCGCGGCTGGCGCTCCTCGTGCGGAGCGTGATGGTGATGCTGCGGAGCGCGTGCCGGACCCTGCGGGTTGCGCGGCTGCTGTTGCGGACGCGCGCCCTGGCCGCGCGGGCCCTGGCCTTGTCCTTGACCCTGGCCGCCGCCATTGGCATTGCGGCCCTGGCCGTTGCCACCCTGGCCGCCGCCACGGCGCTGGCCGCCGCCATTGCCGTTGCCGCCGCCCTGGCCGGCCTTGTTCTCGCGGATGCGCTGCAGCATCTCGGTGCGCGCGGCCTTGGCGGCCGCTTGCATGACTTCGCGGCTCGGCGGACGGCCGGCGCCGCCCCAGATGGTCTGGCGGCCCATGGCGATGGGCTCGGCGCGCTCGCCTTCCTCGGGGCCGAAGCCCTCGATGACCTGCACGGGAATCGTCTGCTTGGTGAAGCGCTCGATCTCCTGCATGAAGCCTTCCTCGTCCAGGCACACGAAGCTCACGGCCTCGCCGCTGGAGCCGGCGCGGCCCGTGCGGCCGATGCGGTGCACGTAGTCTTCGCTGACGTTGGGAATCTCGTAGTTCACGACGTGCGGCAGCTCGTCGATGTCGATGCCTCGCGCGGCGATGTCGGTGGCCACCAGCGCGCGCAGCTCGCCGCTCTTGAAGCCGGCCAGCGCCTGCGTGCGTGCACTCTGGCTCTTGTTGCCGTGCAGCGCCATCGCCTCGATGCCGTTCTTGGTGAGGAATTCGGCCACGCTGTTGGCGCCGAACTTGGTGCGCGTGAACACCAGCACCTGGCTCCACTTGTTCTCGTTGATGATGTGCGCGAGCAGCGCCTTCTTCTTGCCGCGGCCCACGGGGTGGATCACCTGGGTGATGCGCTGCACCGTGGTGTTGCGCGGCGTGACCTGGATGCTCTGCGGGTTGCGCAGCAGGGTGGCGGCCAGGTCGCGGATCTCGTCGCTGAAGGTGGCCGAGAACAGCAGGCTCTGCTTTTCCTTGGGCACCAGCGCCAGGACCTTCTTCACGTCGTGGATGAAGCCCATGTCGAGCATGCGGTCGGCTTCGTCGAGGATCAGCATCTGGACCTGGCCCAGGTCGAGCATGCCCTGCTGCTGCAGGTCGAGCAGGCGGCCGGGGGTGGCCACGAGGATGTCGACGCCCTTCTTGAGCTTGCTGATCTGCGGGTTCATGCCGACGCCGCCGAAGATCACGGTCGAGTCGAGCTGCAGGTACTTGCCGTAGGTGCGCACCGACTCTTCGACCTGCGCGGCGAGTTCGCGCGTGGGGGTCAGCACGAGGGCGCGGATGCCGGTGCCGCCAAACTTGTTGGTGGCGCTGCGGCTCATGGTGAGCTTGTGCAGCATCGGCAGCGTGAAGGCGGCGGTCTTGCCGGTGCCGGTCTGGGCGCCGCCGAGCAAGTCGTGGCCTTCGAGGACGGCGGGGATGGCTTGCGCCTGGATGGGGGTGGGGGTGTCGTAACCGTGCTCGTGCACAGCCTTCAAGATGGCGGGAGCCAGCTTCAGTTCGTCAAAAGTCATTGAAAACAATAAGCGCCATACACGGCGCAGTGGCATCGGCCCGCTTGGCGTCTTGTTGACGCCGAGCCAGTCAAGGCAGATGAGGGTCAGGGGTGGGAGCCGGAAAGTCCGCCCTCGCAAAAGGGTTGAAATGGACCTTTCTTCGTCCCCGGCAGAGAGCCGGTGTCGCGGGCAACTGGACCCGGCAACGGAGCCTATTGTCGCATGAGTCGATAATCGGTGGTTTGCCGCGCCCGAATGGCTCCATTCCGGCGGCCGCGCATTCCCTCGAATCCCGCTACCCAAGGTAACAAAACCACACATGGCTCAATACGTCTATTCGATGAACCGTGTCAGCAAGACCGTGCCGCCCAAGCGGCAGATCTTGAAAGACATTTCGCTGTCCTTCTTCCCCGGCGCCAAGATCGGCGTGCTCGGCCTGAACGGCTCGGGCAAGTCCACGCTGCTCAAGATCATGGCGGGCGTCGACAAGGAAATCGAGGGCGAGGCGCTGCCCATGCCCGGCCTGACCATCGGGTACCTGGAGCAGGAGCCCAAGCTCAACCCCGAGCACACGGTGCGCGAATCGGTCGAGGAATCGATGGGCGCCGTCAACGCCGCCAAGAAGCGCCTGGAAGAGGTCTACGAGCTGTACGCAGCCGAAGACGCCGACTTCGACGCGCTTGCGGCCGAGCAGGCCGAGCTCGAAGCCATCATCGCCACCGCCGGCACCGACTCCGAGCACCAGCTCGAGATCGCCGCCGACGCGCTGCGCCTGCCGGCCTGGGACGCCAAGATCGGCGTGCTCTCGGGCGGTGAAAAGCGCCGCGTGGCGCTGTGCCGCCTGCTGCTGAGCAAGCCCGACATGCTGCTGCTCGACGAACCGACCAACCACCTTGACGCCGAATCGGTCGAATGGCTCGAAGTGTTCCTGCAGCGCTTCCCCGGCACGGTGGTGGCCATCACCCACGACCGCTACTTCCTCGACAACGCCGCCGAGTGGATCCTCGAACTGGACCGCGGCCGCGGCATTCCATGGAAGGGCAACTACAGCACCTGGCTCGAGCAGAAGGGCGAGCGCCTGGCGCAGGAGCAGAAGAGCGAGGAAGCCCACGCCAAGGCCCTGAAGAAGGAACTCGAGTGGTCGCGCCAGAACCCGAAGGCGCGCCAGGCCAAGAGCAAGTCGCGCCTGGCCCGCTTCGAGGAGTTGAGCGACGTCGAATACCAGAAGCGCAACGAAACGCAGGAAATCTTCATTCCTGTGGCCGAGCGCCTGGGCAGCCAGGTCTTCGAGTTCAAGAACGTCAGCAAGTCCTTCGGCGACCGCATGCTGATCGACAACCTGAGCTTCAACATCCCGGCGGGCGCCATCGTCGGCATCATCGGCCCGAACGGTGCCGGCAAGTCGACGCTGTTCAAGCTGCTGGCAGGCAAGGAAAAGCCGGATTCGGGCGAGGTCATCATCGGCCAGACGGTGAAGATGGCTTTCGTCGACCAGTCACGCGACGCGCTGGGAGACCAGAAAACCGTGTGGGAAGACATCTCGAACGGCCTCGACATCATCAACGTCGGCAAGTTCCAGATGGCCAGCCGCGCCTACGCGGGCCGCTTCAACTTCAACGGCGCCGACCAGCAGAAGAAGGTCGGCACGCTGTCGGGCGGTGAACGCGGCCGCCTGCACCTGGCCAAGACGCTGATCGCGGGCGGCAACGTGCTGCTGCTGGACGAACCGTCGAACGACCTCGACGTGGAAACCCTGCGCGCCCTGGAAGACGCGCTGCTCGAGTTCGCCGGCACGGTCATGGTGATCAGCCACGACCGCTGGTTCCTCGACCGCATCGCCACGCACATCCTCGCGGCCGAAGGCGACAGCCAGTGGACCTTCTTCGATGGCAACTACCAGGAGTACGAAGCCGACAAGAAGAAGCGCCTGGGCGAAGAGGGCGCCAAGCCCAAGCGCATGCGCTACAAAGCCCTGAAATAAGGCTCGCCCCCAGGCTGCGCGCACCTCGTGTCGCTACGCCAACCCCCTTCCGGGGGCAACACCTGCGGCCCGGCAAAGCCGGTTCCGCGGTGTTCCTCGAATGGGCTCAGATCGCTTCGGCAAGAGCGCGCGGTTCCGCAAGGGGCCGTGCGCTTTTTTCATCCTCCGCCGCGAACACGTCGCGCGCCGCGAAGAGGCCGTTGAGTGCCGCCGGAAAGCCCGCGTACACCGCCATCTGCATGATGACCTCGACCACCTCGTCGCGCGTCACGCCGACGTTCAGCGCAGCCTGGACGTGCACCTTCAGCTGCGGTGTGGCATTGCCCATGGCTGTGAGCGCGGCCACCGTCGCGATCTCGCGGGAGCGCAGGTCGAGGCCGGGGCGTGAGTAGATGTCGCCGAACGGAAACTCGATCACCAGGCGGCCGAAGTCCGGCGCGATGCCGGCCAGGCTCTCGACGACCTTGACGCCGCCTTCACCATCGATCTCACGAAGCTTGGCCAGGCCACGCGCGTAGCGTTGGCTGTCGTCTTGATCCTTGTCTTGTCGTGTGTTCGTCATTGCTCGTCTTTCCTTCCCGGGCCTTGCCCGACAGAGGGGGACGCTTCTTCGTCTTCTCGACCTCGCGGTAATGGTCGATCTTGAGCGACAGCGCCTGCATGGATTGCTGCAGCGCCACCACCTTGGCCTGAACCTCGGTGAGATGCCGTTCGAGCATCTCGCGCCGTTCGCCGACGCTGGCGTCCCCCAGGCTTCGAAGCCTGACGAAGGCCTGCATGCCCTGGATGGACATGCCGGTCTCGCGCAGGCGCAACAGGAAATCCAGCAAGTCCATGTCGGCGCTCGCATAGCGCCGCTGACCGCCCGGTGCACGGGGCACCGCCGCGATGAGCCCGATGCGCTCGTAATACCGCAGCGTGTAGGCCGTGAGACCGGTTCGTTCAGCGACTTCCGCGATGGTCAGGCTGGTTTCCATGGCGTCGATTCTCGAAATTGGAGCGCGCTCTAAGTCAAGCGCTTTGTCGAACTATTTTTGAAAAGAGGCAAAGTCGGCATCGATCCAGCCGCGCAGGCTGTTGACGAAGGCGAGGGCCTGCACGCGGGGCAGATCGTCCACGCGCACGACCGCTTCGGCAAGCTGGCCGCTGCGCAGGCGATTGGCGCGGCCGATGCCGCCGAGCAGCCCGCAGCGCAGCGGCGGAGTGACCCAGCGGCCGTCCAGCAACAGGGCGATGTTGCCACGCGTGCATTCGGTGATCTCGCCGTCGCGGTTCCACAGCAGCGTGTCGAACGCGCCGGATTCCGTGGGCGCGAGGGCTTCGTAGTGGGCGCGGCGCGTGGTCTTGAAGCGGGTGAACTCGCTATGGGCCTCGCCGAAAGGGCGCGTGGCAAGCTGCAGGCGCACGCGCGCGGGCGGCGCTTCCATCGCGAAGGCTTCGGCGCGCGGCGTGCCTTGTGCGTCGAGCAGCAGGCGCACACGCCACATGCCCGTGGCGTGCCGGGCCTTCAGATCGTCGAGGCAGGAGGAAGCCGACGCCTGGTTCCACGGGCGCTCGAAATGCGCGGCTGCGATCGCCATGCGCGCCAGATGGGCCGGTGCGTCGCGGAGTTCGCCATCCACCAGCGCGAGGGTTTCGAGCAGGTCGAACGGCGGCCCTGATGCCCGGCCCGCCCGGTCCAGAAAGGCCCGCTTGTGCCGCCATTCCTCCCACTCCGCATCGGCCCGGGCATCGGCCGTGATGCCGCTGCCGATGCCGCAGCGCGCCTGCGCGCCGCGCAATGCCACGGTGCGGATCGGCACGTTGAAGATCGCATGGCCGCCGGGCTGCACGATGCCCACCGCGCCGCAGTAAACGCCGCGCGCCTCGGGCTCCAGCTCGCGGATCATGCGCATCGCGCTCACCTTGGGCGCGCCGGTGATGGAGCCGCACGGGAACAGCGCCGCGAACGCGTCGGCCAGCGTCGTGCCTTCGCGCGCGAGGGCTTCCACGTCCGACGTCATCTGCCACACGGTAGGCAGCGCCTCGGTGTGGAAGAGGCGTGGCACGCGCACCGAGAAGGGCTTGGCCACGCGCGAGAGGTCGTTGCGGATCAGGTCCACGATCATCACGTTCTCGGCCCGCTCCTTGGGCACGGTGCGAAGCCGTCGGGCCAGCGCCTCGTCCTCGGCGGGCGTGGCGCCGCGCGGGGCCGTGCCCTTCATCGGGCGCGTCAGGATGCGTTCGCCCTGCCAGTCGAAGAAAAGCTCGGGCGACACCGACAGAAGCTGCTCCTCGCCGGTGTCGATGAAGGCGGCATAGCCGTCGGGCTGCGCCTGCCGCAGCGCCATGAACAGGGGCAGCGGCTCGCCGTGGAAGTCGGCGTGCAGCGTGGCGGTGTAGTTGAGCTGGTAGAGCTCGCCGTTGGAGATCGCTCGGTGAATGGCCTGCATGCGGCTGTCGAAGTCCGCGCGAGAGAGACCGAGCTGCCAGTCGAGCGATGGAGGAGCGTCGTTGCCCGTGGCTTCGGGCCAGGGCAGGGCTTCGTCGTGCACGCCGAACCATGCCAGCGGTCCATCCGCCGCATGCACTGCGAACGCGCGGTCGAACGCTGCCGCCGCCTCGTAGCGCAGATAGCCCACGCACCAACGCCCCTCGCGCGCCAGCGCTTCGACGGCATCGAGCACAGGCCGCACCTCGTCGGCGGTGCGCGCCGCCAGCACGCGCGACGGCTCGCCGAAACCCAGCCGCAGCCGGCCGCCGGCGCCGAGCGGCTGTGCGAAGTCGATCAGCGTGCGCAATGTCCCGGGCCGGGCCTCGTCAGGTGGCATCGTTCGCGGCGGTTTTAGGGGCCGCTTCGGTCGCGGCGCCCTGCGGCGTCCTGGCCAGCACCCGCTTGCGCACCGCGTAGATGTTGTTGCGCAGCGCATAGAGCTCGTCGGCGTACGACAGGGGCACCGCCACCTTGTTGACCACGCGGTCGAGCTGGTCGAGGTCTTCGAGCAGTTCCTTCTGCTCGCCCTTCTGTGCGTCGACCTTCGCCTCGATGTCGCGCAGCCGCGCATACCAGCGGAACACGCGCCGGCGCACGCGGAACTGGTACAGCGGCGGCACCACGCGGCTCAGCGGCAGCATCAGCACCAGCAGACCGCCGAGCACCAGCCACATGCGCTCCACGAGGTTGCTGGCCCAGAAGGGCAGGTAGCGCTGCCACACCGGCGGCGTGCCGTTGATGGCGCGGTCGCCCTCGGGGCTCACCGGCAGTTCGCTGGTGCGGGTGTTGGGAAAGTCGCGCGCGCGGTTGAACCAGCCGGCGCCGCTGTGCACCGACTGCGCCGCCTGCGCGAAGAGCTGGCGCAGCGCGGGGTGGGTCTCGTCGCGAGACAGCAGCGAGGTGGTGGCCGCGAGCAGCGACACGTCGTGCGGCGGCATGTCCTTCGACAGGTCGATCATCCCGCGCGGCAGCGTCACGGCCGAGAGGAAGGGAAAGCGCCGCGAGTAGGCGTCGGCCTGCCCGAAGTCCATGAGCTTGATCGAGTCGGAGCGCAGCAGCCTCTGCACCTGCGGCGACTGCGGCGCGGAAGACAGCACGATGGCGTCGAGGATGCCAGCTTCCAGCGCCTCGGCGGCCGAGGCCTGTTCCAGGTTCGACAGCAGCAGGTCGTCGGGCCCGAGCCTGTTGGCCTTGAGCATGCGCTCCATGATGTCCGGCAGCCCGCTGCCGGGCAGGTCGACGTTCACGCGCAGGCCGCGCAGCTGGGCGAGCGAGGTCAGCGTGGCGGTCTTTCGGTCGATCTTCTGGGCCGAGTCGGTGCGGTAGAAGAGCCAGATCGGCTCGTAGAAGAGGCTGCCCAGCGAGGTGAGGCCGGCTTCCTCGTCGGCCTTCGGGTCGGCGCTGCCCCCGCGCACGAAGCCCACGTCGGCGCCGCCGGTGCGCAGCAGCTGCAGGTTCTCGGTCGAGCCCGAGGTGGCCTTGAGCTCCACCTCGATGCCGTTGTGCCTGAGCGCCTCGGCATAGCGCTTGCCGAACTGGGCGTAGGCGCTGCCCGTTGGGCCGGTGGCCAGCGTCACGTGCTTGGGCGGCTGCGGCTGCAGCCACCAGTAGGCCGCGACCAGCAGCCCGATGACGATGAACACGATCGGCCCCGCCGAAGCGATCAGGTCGCGGATCGACAGCAGTATCAGCTTCAGGGTTCTGGGGAACGCCATGGTGATGCCTCCCGTTGTCAGCCGCGCGCCTTGCCGAGATCCGCCGCGCAGGGAATGTGCAGCTCGCCCACCGTCACCGTGCGAGCCGCGTGCACCGCGCGCAGCGTGGCGATGGCGACGGCCTCGGCGGCCATGGTGCTCAGCACCGTCATGCCGGGGGCGTCGCCCTCCAGCGGCACGCGGCCGGTAGCCAGCGCGAACAGCGTGTCGCCGTCGCTCATGGTGTGCACCGGGTTGATGGCGCGTGCCAGGCCGTCGTGCGCCACCGTGGCGAGCCGGTTGGCCTGCACCTTGGTCAGCACCGCGTCGGTGGCGATCACGCCGATGGTGGTGTTGGTGCCCGCGAGCAGCGGCTTGGGGCTCAGGCCGCGCAGCAGCGCGCGGCGGGTGTCGAGCAGCGCATTGCCGTCCTCGGTGCGCGCGCCGGCCACGGGCTGGCCGGTGTCGTGGTCGATCACGTCGCCCAGCGAGTTCACGGCAATCAGCGCGCCCACCGTGACGCCGCCCACCTTGACCGATGCGGTGCCGACGCCGCCTTTCATCGCGCGGTGCACGCCGAAGAGCTTGCCCACCAGCGCGCCGGTGCCGGCGCCCACGTTGCCCTCGGCGGGCGCTGCGGTGCTGGCGGCTTCGCAGGCCGCATAGCCGGCGGCCGCGTCGGGACGGATGCGCGCGTCGCCCATGGGCAGGTCGAACAGCACGGCGGCCGGCACGATGGGCAGGGTGCCGAAGCGCACGTCCATGCCGATGCCGCGTTCCTCCATCCAGCGCATCGCGCCTTCGGCGGACGCCAGGCCCCAGGCGCTGCCGCCCGCGAGCATCACCGCGTGCACCTGCTGCACGAGGTTGCCGGGCGAGAGCAGGTCGGTCTCGCGCGTGCCGGGCGCGGCGCCGCGAACGTCCACGCCGGCCACCGCGCCTTCGCGCGCCATGATCACGGTGCAGCCGGTGGGACGGCGGGTTTCGGTGAAATGGCCGACCTCGATGCCGGCGACGTCGGTGATGGCACCGGCGGAATGGGAGAGGAGGGAGGAAGACGGTGCTGACATGGCGGCCGATTATGAGACCGCACCCTCTACGATCGCCCTCCATGACGGTTGCAAGAAGTTTCTCTTCCCCCGGCGGGGTTCGCCACGTGGTGGTGATCGGCGCGGGCGCGGTCGGCAGCGCCACCGCCATCGAGGCACTGCGCGCGGGCCTGCGCGTGACGGTGCTGGAGCCCGGTGAGCCGGGCGGCCAGCACGCCACCAGCTACGGCAATGCTGGCTGGCTTTCGTCGCACTCGGTGGTGCCGCCCGCGCTGCCGGGCGCATGGCGCAAGGTGCCGGGCTGGCTGGCCGATCCGCTCGGCCCGCTGGCCCTGCGCTGGCGCTACCTGCCGCGCGCCTTGCCGTGGCTGCTGCGGTACCTGGCTTCAGGCTTGACCGAGGGGCGCGTGCAGCACACGGCCGACGCGCTTCGCACGCTGCTGGCCGATGCGCCTGCGCTGCATGCGCGGCTGGCAGCCGAAGCCGGCGTGCCGCAGCTCATCGAGCAGCGCGGGCTGCTGCATGCCTACCGCTCGCGCGCCGAGTTCGACGGCGACGCGCTGGGCTGGCGCGTGCGTCGCCGAACCGGCGTGCAGTGGGAGGAATGGCCGCAGGACGAACTCCGCCGCCGCGAGCCCGACCTGGATGCGCGATACACGCTCGGCATCTTCGTGCCCGAGGCCGGCCATTGCCGCGACCCGGGCCGCTACGTGGCTGCGCTGGCACGGCATGCGCTCGACGCGGGCGCCGAGCGCATTGCGGCTCGCGCGACTGGTTTCCGCATCGAGGGCGGCCGCCTGCGAGCCGTGCTCACCGATACCGGCGAGATCGCCTGCGACGCCGCCGCCATCTGCGCCGGTGCCCGCTCCGGCCCGCTGGCGGCAGCGGCCGGCTCGGCGGTGCCTCTGGAATCGGAGCGCGGCTACCACGTGGTCGTCGAAGACGCCAAGGCCGGCCCGCGCACGCCGACCATGGTGGCCGACGGCAAGCTCATCGCGCACTGGATGGACGGCGGCCTGCGCGCGGCCGGGCAGGTGGAGATCGCGGGCCTCGAAGCCGCGCCGGACTGGCGCCGTGCCGAGATCCTGCACGCGCATCTGCAATCGATGTTTCCCTCGCTTGCACGGTCCGCACCGGGAGCGACTGGCGTGAAGCACTGGCTGGGGCATCGACCGAGCCTGCCCGATGGCTTGCCCTGCATCGGGCCGGCTGCCGCGACGCCCGACATCGTGCTGGCCTTCGGCCATGGCCATGTCGGCCTGTGTGGCTCGGCGCGCACGGGGCGGCTGGCGGCGCAACTGCTCGCGGGCACCGATCCGGAGATTCCGCTGGCGCCCTTCGACCCGGCGCGCTTCCGGACGCTGGTGCCCAACTCGGCCTGCTTCAACGCAAAGGCAGTCTGATGTCGAGCCGATCCGCTTGGCCCCTGCGACGTATCGCATGCGCAGGCCGAACCCTGACGCGCCGCGGTGGGTGACCTCGCAGGACTTGAGCGCAGTCCTCTTTCGGCATCGACAGGGAGGCACTTTTACTTGTTTTCAGGGATGGGCTCGAAACGAACCTCAGCCTAGGATTGCGCCCGATCCACTGCGGATGGTTATTCGCCGATTCGGTCCCGAATACTCCACTGATCAGTGTCAGCAATCGACAATTGTTCAACCAGCCGATCAGAGAGGATGCTGAGATGGTCGATTCAGTCGTCTACGTCCCCAACAAAGAAAAGAACAACACGGCTGCAGTATGGAGGCAGTCTGGTTCCGCCAGCCACATCAAGAACGGAGAGCACGCCGAGATACAGGCATACAAGAAAGCGCCGACCGACGCGACGGTGTACATGTTCATTCAGGACGCGGCGCCGTGCGACAAGACGTGCGACCCCCACTTTCGAACGGAATCGCGCGATGGGAACAAGTCCTTCATCTTTTGCGTAACCAGAGGGGGATACGCGGTCACCCTCGATCTGGCGAATGGCGACAAGATCGCTCCCCTGCACCTGGTTGGAACGAACCGTCAAAACGAAGCGACCATGACCAAGATCGCAAAGGATGGCGGGTTCATGCTGCCGGAAGGGCATCTTCCTGCAGTCATTTACTTCCACCGGGGCTTGGTGTTTCTGGACGTCAAGCCAATCGGCTTTCCAGCCCATCCACTGCTGTTTTCCGGGTACGGCGGATGACATTTCCGGCGTTGGCTAGAGCTCGGCGTTCTCCAGTTCGGCCAAGAGGGCGCGCGTCGCACGGCTGAGAAACGCCGAGCGGCGCACCACGCACGCCACGGGCACGCGCACGTCCAGATCGTCGATGCGGATCAGCGCGAGGCTGCCCCGCGCGACTTCTTCCGCGATGCCGCTTGCCTGCAGGAAGGCGAGGCCGAATCCCGCCTCCACCAGCCGCTTCTGCGCCGTGAGGCTGTCGACCGCACTCCAGTCGATGCGCTCCACGCCCCGCACGAGGAACTGCGAAAAGATCGCCTCCGCATGCGGCTCGGTGCGCCGGGGCGGCTGCGGAAATGCCAGCCACCGCTCCTTCGAGAGCCGCACCAGCGACTTCAGACGCCTGCCCGCCAGCGGATGCGACGGCGCGCAGGCCACCACCAGCTGCTCGTTGTGGATGACCTTGCACAGCAGGTCCGGCGATGGATCTTCGTAGTAGCGCAACCCCACTGCCACGTCGCTCGCGCGCACCTTCTCGCTGACCTCGGCGCTGGTGGCCGTCTGCAGGCGGATGTCGAGGCCGGGCAGCGAGGTCCGCAGCTTCGCGAGCACCGCCGCGAGGCCTGAGCTCGCCAGAGTGCCGACGGCGGCGATGTGCACCGTTCCCGCCGCGTCGGATTTCGCGGCCTGCACGGCGGCCATCGCGTCGCCCAGCGCTGCAGCGACCTTCTCCGCATGCGGCAGCAGCGCCTCGCCCGCCTGGCTCAGCCGCAGCCCCCGGCCCACGCGCTCGAAGAGCGGGGCGTCGAGCTCCTCTTCAAGCAGCGCCAGGCGGCGGCTGATGGCCGACTGCGTGCGCGAGAGGGCGGTCGCGGCGGCCGACACGCCGCCTTGGCGGTGGACCGTCAGGAATGTGGCGAGGGCTTCCGAGTCCATGTGGCGAATCCATGCAAAGAATCGATGGGTTGAAGAAATATTATGCGTTTGACGCGCGCCACAGCGGCCGCGACGATCGGGCCTTCATCGTTCAAGCCGGAGCTGGAATGGACCCGAAGACACGCCTGGCGCGCGGCCGCGCCTTTCTCGAGCTGCACCGCGCGAATCGCGGATTCGTCATGCCCAACGCCTGGGACCCGGGCAGCGCGGTGCTGCTCGCGGCGGAGGGCTTCGAGGCGATAGGCACCACCAGCGCGGGCATCGCGTTCTCGCTGGGCAGGCCCGACTACAACGTGAGGGACTCGCGGCTCGCGGTAGGGCGCGAGGAGATGCTGGAAGTGGTCGGGAAGATCGCCGCAGCGGTCTCCATCCCCGTCAATGCCGATCTGGAAGCGGGCTACGGCGACGCGCCCGAAGATGTGGCCGACACGGTTCGCATGGCGATGGATGCAGGTGCGGCGGGCGGCAATATCGAGGACACCGACGCCGCGCACGGACGCCTGTTCGACGAGCAACTGGCCGTGGCCCGCATCGCGGCCGCCCGCGCCGCCATCGATGCGGCCGGCTGCAGCTTCGTGCTGAATGCGCGCACCGACGCGTTCCAGTTTCCAGGCAACGGCGCGCTGCGCATCGCGATCCAGCGCGCCAACCGCTTCATCGAGGCTGGCGCGGACTGCGTGTTCGTGCCCGGCGTCACCGATCCGTCGCTGGTGTCGACGCTGGCGCGCGAGATCGCGGGCCCGCTCAACATCGTGATGGGGCTGAACGAGGCGGGCGCCAGCGCCTTCAGCCTGATCGAGGCCGGCGCCAGGCGCATCAGCGTGGGCGGCTCGATCGCGCGCTCGGCCATGGCGCTCGTGCGGCGCAGCGCGCAGGAACTGCGCACGCTGGGAACGGTTTCCTACGCGAGCAGCCAGATCCCGCAGCGCGAGCTGAACTCGGTTTTCGAAGCCGCGCTGCGGGCCGGGCTCAGTTCGCCGGAGCTATCGACAGCACGGTGAGCGCGCCGTCGACCTTGTCGGCGGTGAACTGCACCTTGTCGCCGGGCTTCACCTTGCCGAGCAGCGCGGGGTCGCTCACGCGGAACACCATCGTCATGCCCGTCATTTCGAGGTTGGGAATGTCGCCGTGCTTCAGCGTGATCTTCTTCGCGTCGAGGTCGATCTTGCGCACCTCGCCCTCCACGGAGGGCAGGGCAGCCTGGGCGAAAGCCGCGGCGGCGAGCAGTGTGGCGGCGAGGGCAGTGAACAGTTTCTTCATGATGAGTTTGCTTTCCTTGTCTGAGTGGTTCGAGGATCGATTCAGCGATAGCTCTGGAAGACGCGGGTGCTGCCATCGGCCAGCACCAACAGCACGTCGTAGGGATCGCGCTGGTCGCCGTAGGCCGGGCCGTCCATGCCCGGCGAGCCGACCGGCATGCCGGGCACGGCAAGGCCGACGGCCTTGGGCTTTTCCTTCAGCAGCCGCTGCATTTCGCGCGCGGGCACATGGCCTTCGATGGCGTAGCCGCCGACGAGGCCCGTGTGGCAGGAGCCCAGCTTGGCCGGAATGCCCAGCCGGGTGCGCGCCGCCGTGTTGCCTTCGTCGTGCACACGGGTGGCGAAGCCGTTCCTGTTGAGATGCTTCACCCAGTCCTGGCAGCAGCCGCAGTTCGGGTCTTTCCAGATCTCGACCATCGGCGCGGCGGCCAGCGCTTTGGTCGCGGCGAAAGGCATGGCGGTGGAAGCCAATGCCAGCAACACGCGTCTTCTCTTCATGGGGTCTCCTTCAGGATTTGTGGCCGCCCATGGCGGCAGGCAGCACGCGGACGCGGCCCGCCATGCCGAGCTCGTAGTGGTCTTTCACGAGGCAGGCGAAGTCGAAGTCGCCGGCGCGGTTGAAGGTCCAGACCATGCTGCCGGTCTTGCCGGCGGGCACGTGGACCATCCATGGATCGTCGTGCTCCATGTCCGGAAACTTCTTCATCATGGCCGCGTGGGCCTCGATCTCGGCGGTGGTGCCGAGCACCAGCTCGTGCAGCTCCTTGCCGCGGTTCTTCAAGCGCAGGCGGACGGTGTCGCCCTCGCGCACCTCGATGACCGAGGGCGTGAAGCTCATGTCGTCGGCCATCGCGATGTCGATGGTGCGCTTCACCGCGCTGCTCTTGCCGGCGATGCCCCAGGGCTTCTGCTCGGGCGCGAGTTCGGCGGCGCCCTTCGGCCTGGGTTTGTTGTGGGCCTCGTGCGCGAACGAGGCGCTGGCGAGTGCCGCGAGCGCAAGGCCCGCGACGATGGACTTGAGTTGTGTCTTTTTCATGAGGTGAGCTCCGTGAGAAAGGAGGACGAAAGAGCGAGAGGTCAGTGGTTGTGCGCGTCGTGCCCCGAGGGCTTGCGCACGGTCGCGTCGGGCTTGGCGCCCGTCGGCGAGGCCGGGGCTTCCTTGCGGGTCGCCGGCGGCACGTTCGCGCCCTTCACCTCGCGCGCGACGGTGCCCGGCGGGTGCCTGAACCAGCCCGGGTCGCGGTAGTCGCCCGGCTTCTGGTCGCGCCGCACCTTCAGCAGCGTGAACATGCCGCCCATCTCGGCCGAACCGAAGGGGCCGGTGCCGGTCATCATCGGCACGGTGTTGTCGGGAATGGGCATCTCCATCTCGCCCATGTCCGCCATGCCCTTGTCACCCATCACCATGTAGTCGGGCACGAGCTTTTTTATCTTCTCGGCCACGCCCTTGTGGTCGACGCCGATCATGGTGGGCACGTCGTGGCCCATCGGGCCCATGGTGTGGTGCGACTTGTGGCAGTGCATGGCCCAGTCGCCTTCCTCGTCGGCGATGAACTCCAGCTGCCGCATCTGGCCCACCGCCACGTCCACCGACACCTCGGGCCAGCGCGCGGTGCGCGGCACGGGGCCGCCGTCGGTGCCGGTCACCTCGAACTCGTGGCCGTGGATGTGAATCGGGTGATTGGTCATCGTCAGGTTGCCCACGCGGATGCGCACGCGGTCGCCCTTGCGGACGTTGAGCGTGTCGATGCCCGGGAACACGCGGCTGTTGAAGCTCCAGATGTTGAAGTCGGTCATGGTGTTGACCTTGGGCGTGGCGCTGCCGGGCTCCACGTCGAAGCTGCCGAGCAGGAAGCAGAAGTCGCGCTGCACCGGCTCGATCAGTGGATGGCTTTCCTTCGGGTGCGTCACCCAGAAGCCCATCATTCCCATCGCCATCTGCACCATCTCGTCGGCGTGCGGGTGGTACATGAAGGTGCCGGGCCGGCGCGCGGTGAACTCGTAGACGAAGGTCTTGCCCGGCGGAATGTGCGGCTGCGTGATGCCGCCCACGCCGTCCATGCCGTTGGGCAGGCGCTGGCCGTGCCAGTGCACGGTGGTGTGTTCGGGCAGCTTGTTGGTGACGAAGATGCGCACGCGGTCGCCCTCGACCACCTCGATGGTCGGCCCGGGCGACTGGCCGTTGTAGCCCCACATGTTGACCTTGAAGCCCGGCGCCATCTCGCGCACCACCGGCTCGGCGACGAGGTGGAATTCCTTGACCCCGGCGTTCATGCGCCAGGGCAGCGTCCAGCCGTTGAGCGTGACGACAGGGTTGTAGGGGCGGCCGTTGGGCGGCGAGAGCGGTGGCGCGGTGGCGGTGGAGCCCTGTGACACCGGCTCGGGCAGCGCGGCCATCGACACGCGGCTCACGCCGGTAGCGGCGACGGCCGTGGCCGCGCCCGCGAAGAAGTTGCGGCGGTTCATGTCAGTGGCCTCCCGTTGCCGGTGCCTCTGCTGCCGAAGCGCTCTGCAGCGCTGGCATGCCGGCGGGAGAACTGCCCGTGAGCACCAGCTGCAGGTCGGTATCCGCGATCCAGAAATCGCGCTGCGCCTCGATGCCCGCGTTCACCGCGAGCATGCTGGCGCGCGTTTCGCCCAGCAGCTCCCACACGCTGGCGAGCATGCCGTTGTAGCGCAGCACCATTTCCTCATTGACCTTCCTGCGCAGCGGCAGCACCTCGTCGCGGTAGCGGCGCGCCAGCGCATAGGCCGTGTTCCAGCCCTGCCACGCCTCTCGCGCCTCGCTCGCTGCGAGCACGCCCACGTCGCGCACGCGGGCTGCCGACTGCAGGTACAGCGCTTCGGCGCGGCCGTTGCGCGACTGGCCCCAGTCGAAGATGGGAATCGGCAGCTCCAGGTCGAAGCCGCGCTGGGTCTTCTTCGTGCGGTCGGCGTCGTTGTCGAAGGTGGTGTTGCGCACCACGCCGATCTCCAGCGCGTTGATGACGCTGGTGGCGTGCGTGAGGCCGAGCGAGCCGGCCACAGCGTTGTTCTGCGCCTGTGCAGAGCGCACGTCCAGGCGGTCGCGCAGCGCCCGCGCCTGCACGTCGCCGAGTTCCGGCGCGGCCTTCGGCAGCGGCGGCAGGCGGTCGGGCAGGGTGTAGCTCGCGGCGCGTTCGCCACCCAGGCCCATCAGGCGCGTGAGCTGCTCGCGCGAGGCGACGGCGGCCTGCTCGGCGCGCGCCAGCTGCGCTGCGGCATCGGCCAGCAGAAGCTGCTCGCGCGTGCGCTGCAGCGCGCTCCAGTTGCCGACCTGGGCCATGCGGTGAGCGAGCTCGGCGCCGGCTTCGGCGGCTTCCTTCGCGTCGCGCAGATAGGTCACGCCCTGTTGTGCGGCCACTGCGCGAACCCAGGCGCGGCGCGTGTCGGCCGCGAGCATCAGCACGCTCTGCGCGGCCTGCAGCTTGGCGGCCTCGTGCCGCTGGCCGGCCCACCGGGCCTGCCATGGCAGCGTGACGAGGCCCAGCACGTTGAAGCTGAGCATCCGCTCGAATTCGCGCTCGCTGCCCTGTGCAAGACGACTGAAGGAGAGCACCGGGTTCGGCAGGCTCGCGGCCTGCACGCGGTCGGCATCGCTGAGCTGCAGGGTGGCGAAGGCGTCCTGCACGCGCGGGCCGTTGATGAGCGCGATGCGCACCGCGGACTCGACGTCCAGCGGTTTGGCCAGCAGCGCATCGACGCTCTTCTGCGAAGCCTCGTCGGGCGTACGCTGGGCGGTGGCGCCCGCCATGAGCGGGTTGCCCGACACCAGCGCCTGCACGTCGGCGCTGCCGCCGTCGGGCGAGAGGCTGGCGCAGCCGGCGAGCACCAGCGCGGCGGCCAGTGCGGCGCCGGTCCTGATGATTCTGATGGATGGGAGCCGGGGCGGGCGCGCTTCGCTACGCCTGCGATGGCCACGGGTGCCGGCAGCCTGCCGGCGAATGAGGGAATTCACTTTCGATCTCCATGAGCAATACGACGGACGCCGCGAGCCGGAACAACGGGCTCACTGCGGACGGACTACGGGCTGGGAGATCAGGAAATGGGCGGCTTCAGGCCCTGGACGGGCTCCGCGCTGACGAAGCGGGCCGCGTGGACCGCGGGCGACGCCTGGGGCGCGCCGTGAACGATGGCGACCAGCGGCATGCCGCCGAGCGCCACCGTGTGGCAGACCTGGCAGGCGACGCAGGTGCCGCAGCCTTGGTGGTCGTTGTGGCTGGTGTTGCTGCTGCCGTCGTCATGGCTGCTGCCGTGGGCAGACATGGCCATCGCGATGTCGCCGCCTGCATCGGCATCCATCGCCTCGTGGCAATGGGCTTCGGCCGCTGCTGAGGCCACGGTAGCGGCCTCCATGGCCGCCGGCAGCGAATGCCGCACCATCTCGACCGCCATGGCATCGCCCAGCCAGCCGCGGATGGGCAGCAGGACGATCATGATGGCGAGCAACAGGGTGCGCATGGGGCGAGATGATAAACCGGCGGATCGGCACGCCGGTCAAGACACCAGTTGGCCGCGGGCCTTGTCGACCCACACCTGAAGGTTGTCGAGCAGGTCCTTCTGGCTGAACGAGCAGCTTTCCTCGCTGAAGAGCGCGCTCGACTCCAGCCGGTCGAGCAGGCCGAGCAGCACCTCGCCGTAGCGCGGGGGCAGGGTGCCCAGCAGTTCGGTACTGGCGCGGGCCTCGTCCGACAGCGTGGTGACGGAGCCGCCTTCGTTGTTGCGCAAGGCCGCGACGCGCGCGGCGATGGCGTCGAGCTGCTGCAGCGCGGCGCTCACGATGCGTTCTTTCCGGGAGGCGGCAGCGAGAGGCCGCGTTCGCGCATCAGGTCGCGCAGGATGTCGGGGTAGTCGGTGATGATGCCGTCGGCGCCCCAGTCCATCAGCCGCTGCATGTCGGCGCGCTGGTTCACCGTCCAGGGAAGCACCTTCAGGCCGAGCTTGTGGGCCTCGCGAATGACCTCGGGCGTGAGGTCGGCGAAGGCCGGCGACCAGATCACCGGCCCCGGCGCGTTGGCCGACGCGGCCCTGACCATCTGCGGCACCGAGGCGAAGCTGGCCGCGTCGAGGCCGTCGGTCCAGCGCTTGTCCTTCAGCGTGCGGGCCGTTGTGAGATAGGCGCGCGGCAGCTGCGGCGCGAGCTTGCCCACCAGCGTGAGCGTGCGCCAGTCGAAGCTCTGGATGGTCACGCGGCCGGCCATGTTCGCCTTGTCGATCTCGGCGAGCAGCGCGCGCACCATCGGCTCGGGCGCGGCGGTTTCGTCGGGCTTCGACGGGTCGATCTTGGTCTCGATGTTGAAGCGCACCGTGGCGGCATCCGCGCCGCGAGCCTGCACTTGCGCGAAGAGCGAGGCCAGCGTGGGAATGCGCTCGCCGTCGCGCGGAGCCTGCAGCGCGAACAGCTTGCCGTAGTTGCTTGCCGGGTTGATGCGCCCCACGTCGTAGGTCTGCAGCTGTGCCAGCGTGAGCGTGCGGATGGGCGCGCCGCTCTTCGGCGCGAGCCATGCGCCGCTCGCGTCGCGCGTGTGGTCGGGGTTGAGCGAGGTGTCGTGCGAGATCACGACCACGCCATCGGCCGTGAGCCCGATGTCCAGCTCCAGCGTGGTCACGCCCATGTCGACTGCGTTGGAGAACGCGGCCAGCGTGTTCTCGGGCGCCAGTCCGCGTCCGCCGCGATGGGCTTCGAGGTCGAAATGCTGCCTGGCCGTGGGCATGATGGCCGAGCAGCCGGCCAGGAGCAGCGCCGAGGCCAGGAGGGTGTATTTCATTTGAGCTGTACCTTGATGCCGTTGTCCTGCACGGTGATGTCGCCGATCTCGTAGGTCTTGCGCCCCACGGTGAGCTCGTCGGCCGTGAAGCTGCGCAGCACCTGCCCCTGCAGCAGCTCCTGCGCGACCACCGCGCCCACCTTCTGCAGCCGCTCCGCGTCGCGGCCCTCGATGCCCTGCAGCTCCAGGCGCTCGGCCTTGGGCTGGTCCAGCCGCAGCGCGCGCGCCGTGGCGTCGTACCGCAGGGCGCTGCTGACCGACACCACGCCCTGCACTGGCGAAGCCGCGAGCAGCGGGCTCGCGATGGTCAGCGTGGCGGTGATGGCGGCGCGATTGGCCTTCGAATCCAGGCCCAGCTGCGGATCGCGCAGGCCGACCATGAAGATCTCGGCATAGCGCTCTGCCATCGGAAAGCGCTTGGCGATCTGCGTCTGCAGCTCGTCGCGGCTGGCGGTGTATTCGCTCGTGAAGAAGTTGAAACCGGCCAGCGCCGCGAAGGGCGCCTGCAGCGCCGTGGCGCCCAGCAGCGCACGCAGCACCCGGCGGCGGGAGTTGGGGGGCGGGTTGCGGTGGTTCATAGGGCTCCGAGCTTGCCACAGGCGGGAAGTTTCCCGGTGTCGGGCGGCGCGCCGATGGCCTGTACCTGCATCTCGTAGCGGGCGAAGGCCCGCTCGCCCTTGTGGATTTCGCTGTGCAGCGAAAAACCGAAGCGCTCGTACAGCGAGCGCAGCGGCGTCCGGTCGGCCACGCAGTCGAGCCGCAGCCAAGGTCGGCCCAGTTGCGCCGCGCGTTCGCGCGCGAACTCCAGCAGCCGCACCGAAACGCCATGCCCCGCCCAGGCCCGGCTCACCGCGAGCTTGTGCACGTAGAGCGCGCTGCCGCTTTCCATCTCGGGCCAGAAGCCCGGGTCCTCGAGGTCGATCCGCACCACGCCGGCCACGTCAGTGCCTGCGCGGGCGATGAAGTAGCCGCCGGCATCGGTGTCGCGCTGCACGCGCTCCAGGCCGACGTCGGCAGCCGACCACAGCGGCCGGCCCTCGGCGGCGATCCATTTGGCGGCTTCGTTCAGCACGGCGGCGACTGTGGCGGCCTCGTCGGGCCTGGCTTGTTCGATCTGCATCGGGGGCAGAGCATAGCGGTGCGAGACCTCAGCCATGCCGGACGACGTCGAAGCCTTCCTCCGGCGACGGCGCGGCGAAGTGGCTGCCGATCAGGTCGAACTGCGCGTCCGTCGTCTCGAAGGGATGCATGCCGCTCGCGTTGCGCGCGCGCAGGCGGGCCTTGCAGACCTCGTCGGGCACGTCGAGAAAGTGCAGCACGTGCGCCGTGCCCGCAGCCTCGAAGATGCCGCGCATCCACTGGCGGCTGGCCACCGTGTTGGCGGGAAAGTCGAGCACCACCGAAACGCCCGCGCCGAGCAGCGCCACCACATGCTCCGCCATCGCCTTCTTCAGCCGGCCCGCGCGGCGCACGTAGTCGGGCAGTTCGTGGATCTCGCCGGGGTACAGCGCGGCCAGCCATGTGTCCTCGCTGATCAGCACCGTGGAGGGCGCTTCGGCGAGCTGCCGCGTGAGCGTGGACTTGCCGGCGCCGATCTTGCCGCAGACCATGTGGAGCACGGGGCGGGGGAGTGGTGTCATTTCGATCTCCTGGAGGGGTGGAAGAAAGATGCCCCAGGAAACGAAAAACCCGCCTCGTGGGACGGGTTGCATGGCGTGTACCTGTTGTCGTTCGAAGTGCCGCGCGCTAACCCACCGTCTTCCGGATGGGTCGAATAATGGACGTGATACGCAGGCAGGCCATGGGCCGAGGATAACCCGGCCGGTTTCGATTCAGTCGTGCAGCGAAGACAGGAACTGCTTCAGCTCCGCCGTCCGCGGATTGCCGAACAGCTCCGCCGGAGGCCCCATCTCGTGCACGCGGCCCTGGTGCATGAAGATCACGCGGTCGCTGACCTTGCGCGCGAAGCTCATCTCGTGCGTGACCATCAGCAGCGTCATGCCCTCGTCGGCCAGCGATTCCACCACGCGCAGCACCTCGCCCACCAGCTCGGGGTCGAGCGCGGACGTGATCTCGTCGCACAGCAGCACGGCCGGCTCCATCGCCAGCGCGCGGGCGATGGCCACGCGCTGCTGCTGGCCGCCGGAGAGCTGGTCGGGCATGGCATCGAATTTCTCGGCCAGGCCCACGCGAGCGAGCAGCTTGCGCGCCTGCGAGGCGGCTTCGAGGCTGGTGCGCTTCTTCACCAGCGTGGGCGCGAGCATCACGTTCTTGCCGACCGTGAGGTGCGGAAACAGGTTGAAGCCCTGGAAGATCATGCCCACGCGCTGGCGCAGCTCGCGCATGGCCATGGCGCTCTCGTGCAGCAACGGTTTGCCGTCCACCGTGAGCGAGCCTTCCTGGAACACCTCCAGCCCATTGATGCAACGAAGCAGCGTGCTCTTGCCCGAGCCGCTCTTGCCGATGATGGCGATCACCTCGCCGCGCTTTACTTCGAGGTCGATGCCCTTGAGCACCTCGTTGGTGCCGTACGACTTGCGCAGCGCCGTGATGCGCACGATGGGAGAGCCCGCCACGGTGGCGGGCTGTTGTTGGGGTTCAAGCACGGCGGCCATGGGATTTCCTCTCGAGGTTCTTGGCGTACAGGCTCACCGGGAAGCACAGCACGAAATAAAGCAGGGCCACGCAGCTGAACACCACGAAGGGCTTGAAGGTGGCGTTCGAAATCATGCTGCCGGCCTTGGTGAGTTCGACGAAGCCGATCACCGAGGCCAGCGCGGTGCCCTTGATCACCTGCACCAGGAAGCCCACCGTGGGCGCGATGGCGATCTTCACCGCCTGCGGCAGGATCACGTGGCGCAGCTGCTCGCCGAAGCTCAGCGCGAGGCTGCCCGAGGCCTCCCACTGGCCCTTCGGTATCGAGGCCACGCAGCCACGCCAGATCTCGGTGAGGAAGGCGCTGGTGTAGAGCGTGAGCGCAACGCTCGCGGCGGTCCACGCCGAGACGTCCACGCCGAAGAGCGCGATGCCGAAGTAGGCCAGGAAGAGCTGCATCAGCAGCGGCGTGCCCTGGAAGAGCTGCACGTAAAGGCCCACGGCCCGGCCGATCGCCTTGCCGCCGCGCAGCCGCAAAAAGAGCAGCAGCGCACCCACGATGCCGCCGCCTATGAAGGCGATGAGCGAGAGCACGACAGTCCAGCGCAGTGCCAGCAGCAGGTTGCGCAGGATGTCCCAAAGTGAAAAGTCAGCCATGGTCGTGAAAGTGCCCGTGTTCGCTCAGCGTCCGAAGAAGAACTTCGGCCCCGCCCAGTCGAGCAGCCGCCGCAGCGCCACCGACAGCGCCAGGTAGATCAGCGTGGCGACGATGAAGGCCTCGAAGGCCCGGAAGTTGCGGCTCTGGATGAGGTTGGCCGCGTAGCTCAGCTCCTCGGTGGAGATCTGCCCGCACACGGCAGAGCCCAGCATCACGATGACGATCTGGCTCACCATCGCGGGCCACACCTTCTTGAGCGCCGGCGGCAGCACCACGCGCAGGAACACCTGCGACTTGCTGAGCGCCAGGCTCACGGCCGCCTCGATCTGCCCCTTGGGCGTGGCCTCGATGCCGGCGCGGATGATCTCGGTGGAGTAGGCGCCCAGGTTCAGCACCATCGCGATCACCGAGGCCACCTCCGGCGTGAGCTTGACGCCCGCGGCCGGCAGCCCGAAGAAGATGAAGAACAGCTGCACGATGAAGGGCGTGTTGCGGATCAGCTCCACGTACGTGCCCACGATGGCGCGCAGCCACTTCGGGCCGTCGGCGCGCGCCCACGCGCAGAAGGTGCCCACGATCATGCCCAGCACGGTGCCGACGGCGGTCAGGCCGATGGTCCACGCCACGCCGCGCAGCAGCAGCGGCCACTCGGAGAGCACCGCAGCAAAGTCAAACTCGATGTTCATAAGTCAGTCTTCTCTTCGTGGAACGCCGCGGAACCGGCTTTGCCGGGCCGCAGGCGTTGCCCCCGGCGAGGGGGTGTGCGCAGCGACACGAAGTGCGCGAAGCATGGGGGAGTGCTTGTTCAGACAGGGAGGTCGCCAGCGGCCTTGCCGAGCCACTTCTTGGACATGGCGTCGAGCGTGCCGTCCTTCTTGGCGGCCGCGATGATCTCGTTGACCTTGGTCTTCAGCGCGGTCTCGCCCTTGGCCACGCCGACGAAGCAGGGGCTGTCCTTCAGCAGCAGCTTGAACTCGGCGCTGACCTTCGGGTTCTTGGCGAGCATGTCGCCGGCAACGGCGGCGCTGGTCGCGATGGTCTGCGTCTGGCCGGCCACGAAGGCGGCGATGGTCGCGTTGTTGTCTTCGAAGCGGCGGTAGTCGACGTTCGGCGGCGCCACCTTGTTCAGTTCCTGGTCTTCCATCGCGCCGCGCGTCACGGCCACGGTCTTGCCGGCCATGTCGGCGAAGCTGGTGAGCTTCATGCTCTTGGCGGCGTACACGGCCTGGAAGAAGGGCGCGTAGGCCGACGAGAAGTCGATCACCTTCTCGCGCTCGGGGTTCTTGCCCAGCGTGGAGATCACCAGGTCGGCCTTCCTGGTCTGCAGGTACGGGATGCGGTTGGCGCTGGTCACGGGCACCAGCTCGACCTTCACGCCGAGCTTGGCGGCGATCAGCTCTGCCATCTCCACGTCGAGGCCTTGCGGCTTCATGTTCTTGTCGACCGAGCCGTAGGGCGGGTAGTCGGTGGGCACGGCGATCTTGATCGTCTTGGCCTTGAGCACGTTGTCGAGCGCGTTCTGGGCATAGGCGCCGCCGGCCGAGGCGAGCATGGCGGCGGAAGCGAGCGCGAGGGCGATGCGGCGCTTGGAAGCAGAGAAAGTCATAGCAGGGCTCCTAGGTAAGTCGAAGAATCGGAATCGGGTGGTGCGCCGGGTTTGCGGCCCTTGCCTTTGGGCGTGGCCGTGTTCTGCAACGGCGCCAGCGCGTCGCGCAACTGCGCCAGCGGATCGGTGGGCGCCTGCACGCGCAGGGCCGACTGCACCGTGCCGATGTGCTCGGCCATCAGCGCCTCGGCGGCGGCGTGGTCGCCGCGCTCCAGCGCCGCGACGATCTGCACGTGGTCTTCGCAGGACTGCACCGCGTCGTGCGTGGACTGGTAGAGCATCGCGATCAGCGTGGTGCGCGCCGTGTAGTCGCGCAGCGTGTCGGCCAGCAGCGTGTTGCCCAGGCACTCGGCCAGGCAGACATGGAAATCGCCCAGCAGGAAGCTGCGGTTGCCGACGTCGCTCTCTTTCAGTGCGGCCTTTTCACGCTGCAGGTGCGCTTTCAGTTGGCGCAGGGCGGCCTTCTCGATCTTGCCGGCGGTGCCCGCGCTGCGGATGAGGCCGAGCTCGATCACCCGCCGCGCCTCGAAGGCCTCGCGCGCCTCGTCCTGCGAAGGCTCGATGACGAACCAGCCGCGACGCGCGCTCACCGTGACGATGCCGCGCGCCGCCAGCCGCGTGAGCGCCTCGCGCACGATGGTACGGCTGCAGTCGAACAGCATCGCCAGCTGCTGCTCGCCCAGGCGAGAACCCGGCGCGAGCTTCTGCGCCATCACCGCCTCGACGATGCGTGCACTGATTTCGGATGCGGAAATGGCCATAGGCCTGCATACCAGCAGCTTCTGTGCCAACTGGTATGCAAGATTTGCGCACCTGAATGGAGCATGCCCCCGCACGGAGGCCCGGCGCGGTGCGCCGATTCAGTGCCGGCCGCGCCCCAGCGCGCTGGCCGGCAGCGCCACAAGCATGAGCAGTGCCGACAGCACCAGCGCCCCGCTCAGCACGTAGAGGCTGGCGGTGAAGCCGCCGGTTAGCGTCTTGAGCCAGCCGACCATCATCGGCGCCACCAGCCCCGCGCTGCCGCCGATGGTGCTGATGAGCGCGATGCCAGCCGCCGCCGCGCTCTTCGACATGAAGTTGCCCGGCACCGCCCACAGCACGGTGAAAGCCGCCGAGATGCCCATGGCCGCCAGCGAGAGACACAGCACGGCGGCGATGGCATCGTGCATGAAGAGCGTGGTCAGCGCCAGCCCCGACGCGCCCACGACCGCGCTGAGCGCGAAGTGCCAGCGGCGCTCCTTGCTGCGGTCGGAATGCCGGCCCACGACGATGTTGGCCGCGATGCCCGCCACCGCTGGTATCACCGAGTAGAAGCCGATCTGCAGCACGCTCAGCCCCATCGACTTCAGGATCGTCGGCTGCCAGAACGACAGCGCGTAGATGCCCAGGATGATGAGGAAGGACATGAAGCCGATCAGCCAGACCCGGCCGTCGCGCATGGCCGCGCCGAAGGTGTGGCGCTCGCCGGCACCGTGCGCGGCCTGGTCCTCGGCCAGCAGGCGGGCCACGCGCTGCTTCTCGGCGGCGCTCAGCCAGGCCGCCTGCGCCGGACTGTTCGACAGCAAGCCGAAAGCCGCGATGCCCAGCAGAACGCTCGGCAGCCCCTCGAGCAGGAAGAGCCACTGCCAGCCGCGCAGCGACAGCACGCCGTCGAGATACGTCATCGTCAGCCCCGCGATCGGCCCGGCCACGATGGGCGCCGCGCCGAAGGCCATGAAGAAGAGCGCCGTGGCCTGCGCGCGGCGGTGCGAGGGGAACCACAGCGTCAGGTAGAACAGCACGCCCGGCGCGAAGCCGGCCTCGAACACGCCGATGAGGAAGCGCAGCACGTAGAACTGCGTGGGCGTGGTCGCGAACATCATCGCGGCCGAGGCCAGCCCCCACAGGCCCATGATGCGCAGCAGCGTCGCGCGCACGCCGATCTTCGCGAGCATCAGGTTGCTCGGAATCTCGAACACCGCGTAGCCGATGAAGAAGATGCCCGCGCCCAGGCCGAACACCGCGTCGCTGAAGCCGAGCTGCTCCTTCATCTGCAGCTGCGCATAGCCCACGTTGGTGCGGTCCAGGTAGTTCAGCACGTAGCAGGCGCACAGCAGCGGCATCAGGCGCCAGGTGATCTTGCGGAAGAGGGCGGCGTCCTCGCGCGCGGTGGCGCCCGGGGAGGTGCTTGCCTGCGCCCCGGCCAGGGTGGCTGCGTTCATCGTCTGTCTCCTCGTTGTCGTTGTTGGGTCAGGCCGTCATCGGCGTTCCGAAGCTGGTCTCGCCCCAGAGGAAGCTGGCTGGCGCGCCCGGAAAGAGCCAGTGCGGCGTGCATTCGGCCGACGGCACCACGTTGCTGAAGCCGTGCGAGGAAGATGTGCCCGCGAGCGTCTTCTCCAGCACCATCGACAGGTACTGGTCGTTGCTGCTCTCCTGCGTGTTGCCGTTGAGGATCACCTCCGCACCGGTGGCTTGCGCGTAGCGGCGGATGCCGTTGTGCCGCGACTGCAGCGGCGCCCAGCTGTCGGCCGACACACCGTTCTCGCTGCTCACCCGCAGGCCGTCGGCGGCGCGGTAGACCAGCGAATGGTTGCCCTCGGTGTGGCCCGGCGTGTGCACCAGCGCCAGCCCGCGCCCGAGCTGGATGCTGCCGTCGAAGGCCACGATTCGCTCGGCCGGGATGCCGTCGAGCCCGTGCGGGCAGTACCACTCGGCCTGCACCGGCATCAGGCCCTGCACGTTCGCGAATTCCTGTCGGTGCACCAGCAGCTTCGCGTTCGGCAGCAGGCCAGGCGTGCCGTCGTTGCCCAGCCAGCGGCGCACGTCCTGCGTGTGGAGGTGGTCGTAGGTGATGTAGTCGACCTGCTCTGGCGCCACGCCGCAGCTCGCCAGCGCCTGCGGCACGGTCTGGTAGACCGGCGCGATGGCCTTGTGCAGGAACTTCGGCGTCTGCGCGGCCAGGCGCTTGAAGTAGGGCGTCTCGTTGCCGGCCTCGAAGTCGGCCGGCGTGAACAGCAGGGTGCGCAGCCGGCCCTCGAAGTCGTCGTACTGGACGAGCACCGTGCGCGCCAGCAGATGCACCATGTGCGGCTTGAGCAACTGCTGCGAATACACGCCGGTGAAGGCGAACCAGGCCGGGTAGGGAATGCGCAGCAGGTCGAAGCTGCGTGCGTAGCGCACCGGCGGCGCGTCGAGCAGGCGCTCGCGCAGGCCCTCGGCGGCGCGGCGGACGGCGCGCAGGCGGTCCTGGGGCATGGCGGCGTCGCGCGCGCCGTCGAAATCCGCGAGCTGCGCGAGGCCGGAGGGTTCGGGGTCTCGGATCATGGGGGCTCCTTGTCTGCCTCGAAGGAAGCGAAATGGATGGGCGGGCGCTCAGTACATCGAGCGCCCGCCCGAGATGTCGAACACCGCGCCGGTGCTGAAGGAACAGTCGTCCGACGCGAGCCATGCGGCCATGGCCGCCACCTCGTCGACCTCGACGAAGCGCCCCATCGGCACGCGCGAGAGCAGGGCGGTGCGAAGCTGCTCGCGGTGCTCTGCGGGCACGGCCGCGAACACGTCGGTGTCGGCCGCCGAGGGCGTGATGCAGTTCACCAGCACGCCGGACGAGGCCATCTCCTTGCCCAACGACTTGGTGAGTGCGATGAGCCCGGCCTTCGAGGCGGAGTAGGCGGCGTTGAAGCCGTTGCCCTCCTTGCCCGCGACCGAGGCGATGTTGACGATGCGGCCGCGGCGCCGGGCGAGCATCGTTGGCGCCACCGCTCGGCAGCACAGCCATGCGCCCGTCAGGTTGACGTCCAGCACGTTGCGCCATTGCGCGGGCGTGTGCTCCCAGACCGGCACGGTCGGGCCGAGCACGCCCGCGTTGTTGACGAGGATGTCGATGCCGCCGAAGCGCTCGTTCGACTGCGAGGCCGCGTGTGCGATCTGCTCTTCGTCGCGCACGTCGACCACAGCCGATGTGGCGGTGCCGAGCGGTTCGAGCTTGCGCAAGGCATCCGCCAGCACCGATGCGTCGAGATCCCACAGCGCGACGCTCGTACCCGCCGCCATGAGCCGCCGCGCGATCGCCAGCCCGATGCCGCGCGCCCCGCCGGTCACGATGGCGTGCCGGCCCGCGAGCGCATCGCCGCGCAGCGCGCTCATGCCGAGGCCGTCTCGGGTGCGCGTGCGGCGGCGGGCTGGCCCAGCAGGCCGCCCACCAGCGCGCCGACGTGCTCGGCCGGCACGCCCGCCAGCAGCTGCCGCAGCATCGTCAGCGTGTCGAAGTACACGCGCTCGCACACCAGCCGGTCGCCCTCGAAGATGAAGAAGGCGTTCATGCGGCAGCGGAAGCTGTTGCCAGTGGGCGGCAGGCCCTTCAGCGGGCCCTTGTGGGTGCCCAGCAGCCAGAACTCGACGACCACCGAATCGTCGGCGTGGCGCAGCTGGATGATCTCGTGGCGCTGGTCGGGAAATGCGCGGCGCGTGTCGACGTAGTACTGGCGCACCTCGGCGATGCCGTCGTGCACCTCGCCGCTGGGAACCAGCTCGTAGTGGGGGTGCGGGAAGGTGCCGAGCACCGCGTCGAAGTCCTGCCGGGTCTCGTCGGCGAAGTGGTCGAGCACGAGGCGCTCGCGGCGGGCCTGGAGTGCCGTGCGTGGGGTGCTGTCGTCGTTCATCGGGGTGTGCTCCATGTGACAGGAAAGCTGCTGACATCGGGTTGGCGCGAATGCGCCTGCCCGGGCTCGCTGCGTACTATCGGCACGCCCCTGAAACAAGACTGTCCGGTGTTGGCAATCGCCGCTACGGACAAACCCGCGATGCCACGCACGCCCCCTTCATCGACCGGCACGGCGCCGGACTCTGCGCAGCCATCGCCGGTGCACAACGGCGACATGCGGCTGGCCGAGCACGTGCAGCGGCGCCTGCTCGAAGTGGCGCACCGGCGCACGCTGGCGCGCGGCGAATCGCTCTTCCACAAGGGCTCGTCGCCCGATGCGCTCTTCGGCGTGGTTTCAGGATCGCTGCGCGTGAGCGTGGTGGCGCCGGGCGGGCGCGAGGCCGTCATCGCGATGCTCGAACCCGGCCACTGGTTCGGCGAGGTGTCGCTGCTGGTGGGGCGCGAGCGCGTCTACGACACCTGCGCGGTCGACACCACCGAGATGGCGGTGGTCGCGGCGGCCGATTTCCACCGGCTCGTGGCCGAGCATCCTGACGTGCACATGGCCTTCACCCGGCTGGTGTGCCTGCGGCTGCGCCAGGCGCTGGCGTGGATCGACGACGTGATCCTGATGCCTCTGCCGGTGCGGCTCGCGCACCGGCTGCTCACGCTGGACGCGCGCGCCGAAGGTACGGGCGAGGGCGGCGGCACGCTGCTGGGCGTGTCGCAGGAAGACCTGTCGTTCATGCTCGGCGTGTCGCGCCAGAGCGTGAACCGGCAGCTCAAGCTCTGGGAGGAAGACGGCACGCTGCGCGTGCGCTACCGCGCCATCGAGCTGCTGGACCGCGCGCGGCTCGAGCGGCACGCGGCCACGCCGCCCTGAGCCGCACGGGTCGGGTCAGTCCATCCGTGCGCCGGAGGCCTTCACCGCCTTCTCCCAGCGCGGCGTTTCCGTCGCGAGGAAGCGCGCGAAGTCGTCGCTGCCCAGGAAGGCCGGGTCGGCGCCCTGGCTCACCATGCGCTCGCGCACCTCGGGGTTGTTGAGCACCTGTTTGAAGGCATCGCTGAGCTTCGCGACCACGTCCTTGGGCGTGTCCTTCGGCGCGAGGAAGCCGTAGAAGCCCACCACCTCGAAGCCCTTGACGCCCGATTCGATGACGGTCGGGATGTCGGGCAGGGCGGGGTTGCGCTCGCGGCTGGTCACGGCCAGGGCGCGCACCTTGCCCTGCTTGTGATAGTTGGCCGCCTGCGGGATCGACTCGGCCATGAACTGCACCTGCCCGCCCATCAGGTCGGTGAAGGCTGGCGCGCTGCCGCGATAGGGGATGTGCACCATGAAGATGCCCGTGGCGGTCTTGAACATCTCGGGCACCAGGTGGCTGATGCCGCCGTTGCCGGCCGAGCCGTAGTTGACCTGGCCGGGCCGCGCCTTGGCGTAGTCGATGAACTGTTTCAGGTTCTGCACCGGCAGCCTGGGCGTGACCAGCAGCGCCAGCGGCTGCATCGCGGTGCGCGCGATGGGCACGAAGTCGCGCTGCGTGTTGTAGGGCAGCTTGCTGTAGAGCGCGCCGTTGATCACCGCCACTCCGGTGTTGGCCAGCATCAGCGTGTAGCCGTCGGCCGGGCTCTTGGCGACCGCGTCGGCGCCCACCGAGCCGCCCGCGCCGGGCTTGTAGTCGACGATCAGCGGCTGGCCCAGCACGGCCTGCAGCTTGTCGGTCAGCAGGCGCGCATGCTGGTCGAGCGGCCCGCCGGCCGGGAAGCCGATGACGATCTTGATCGGCTTGTCGGGAAAGGCGGCCGTTGCCGCCGTGGCGCCGAGGCCGAGGGAAATGGCCGCGAGCGCGGCGCGAAAGGGCTTGTTCATGATCCGTCTCCTGTTCTTGTGAGGAGACGATCATAGGCAGCCCGCTCAGCCGGCCAGCGTCGCCTTCAGCGTGATCTCGGGCACGCTCGCCAGCGCCTTCGACAGCGGGCATCCGGCCTTGGCGGCGGCCGCGATCTCCTGGAACTTCGCCTCGTCGAGGTTCGGCACGCTGGCGTCGAGTTCGAGCTGGATGCGGTCGATCTTGAAGCCCGCGCCATCCTTGGCCAGGCGCACGGCGGCCCGGGTGTCGATCTTCGTGGCTGTCAGGCCTTCTCGTTCCAGCGCGAACGCGAAAGCCATCGTCAGGCAGGCAGCATGGGCCGCGCCGACGATCTCCTCGGGGTTGGTGCCGCGCTTGTCGTCCTCGAAGCGGCTGGCGAAGCCGTAGGGGTAGTCCTTCAGGGCGCCGGTCTCGGTGCTGATCAGGCCCTTGCCGGTCTTGCCGGCGCCTTCCCAGTGAACGCTCGCGTGCTTGTCTGCTGCCATGTCGACTCCTTCATTGCGGTGACGGGTTGCGGGTCAGCAGGTATCGCCGAAGCGGGGGCGCTTGTCTGTAGTCGCACATCGCGTCGCATGCCGCGTCAGAAAAATGGGCGTCGCCAAGGTGACGCCCCGGGGGCTTCCCCGATGGGAGCGGCGGGCGCGGCGGCTTAGGCTGGCGCAAAGCTGCTTTCCCTTCCTTCCCTCTTTCCTCCTTCCGCCCGTTTCAACCATGGAACAACGCCTGCACCACAAGTTCTGGCCCAAGCGCCTGCCGCATTCGATCACCGTCCCCGCCACCTCGCTCTGGCACAACCTGGCCACCTCGGCCGCGCGCTACCCCGACAAGCCCGCGCTGGTGTTCTTCGGCCGGGTGACCAGCTACCGCGACTTCGCCGCGCAGGCCGAGAAGCTGGCCGGCACGCTGCACGCGCTGGGCGTGAAGCGCGGCGACCGCGTGATCCTGGACATGCAGAACTGCCCGCAGCTGGTGATCGCGCATTTCGCGATCCTGCGCGCCAACGCGGTGGTGGTGCCGGTCAACCCGATGAACCGGGCCGAGGAGCTCAAGCACTACATCACCGACCCGGACGCCAGGGTGGCCATCATCACCGGCGACCTGGCGCCCGAGCTGGCCAAGGCCAGCAACGCGCTGCCACCCGGGCAGCGGCTGGACCACATGATCGTGACCCAGTTCACCGACGCCTTCGATGCCGATGCCTCGGGCGACGACGCCCCGGCGCCCGCCTGGAAGGAATGGCTCACCACCCGCCATCCGCTGCCCGCTCTGGAAGGCGGCAAGGTCATCGCCTGGACCGACGCGCTCGAAGCCGGCCACACGCCGCCCGAGCACGTCGTGGGCGCCAACGACATGGCGCTGCTGCCCTACACCAGCGGCACCACCGGCCTGCCCAAGGGCTGCGTCCACCACCACTCGAGCCTGATGCACAACGCCTTCGCGGGCCTGATGTGGGGCGGCTCGACCTCCGAGACGGTGGTGCTGGCCGTGGTGCCCATGTTCCACATCACCGGCGTGGTGAGCATGATGCACACGGCCATCCTCGCGGCGGCCACGCTGATCATCATGCCGCGCTGGGACCGCGACGTGGCCGGCCGGCTCATCTCGCGCTGGAAGGTGACGGCGTGGACCAACATCCCGACCATGGTCATCGACCTGATGGCCAGCCCCAACTTCGCGAACTACGACCTGTCGAGCATGACCTACATCGGCGGCGGCGGCGCCGCCATGCCGCAGGCAGTGGCGCAACGCCTGTTCGAGCAGTACGGCCTGAAGTACCAGGAGGGCTACGGCCTCACCGAGACCGCCGCGCCCTCGCACACCAACCCGTCGGACCACCCCAAGCAGCAGTGCCTGGGCATCCCTTTCATGAGCACCGACGCCCGCGTGGTCGACCCCGACACGCTGAAGGAAATGCCCATCGGCGAATCGGGCGAGATCATCATCCACGGGCCAGAGGTGTTCCAGGGCTACTGGAAGCGCCCCGATGCCACTGCGGCAGCTTTCGTCGAATTCGAGGGCAAGCGCTTCTTCCGCTCGGGCGACATGGGCCGCATGGACGAGGATGGCTACTTCTTCATCACCGACCGCCTGAAACGCATGATCAACGCGAGCGGCTTCAAGGTGTGGCCGGCCGAGGTCGAGCTGCTGATGTTCCGCCACCCGGCCATCCAGGAAGCCTGCGTGATCTCGACCAGGGACGACTACCGCGGCGAATCCGTCAAGGCCGTGGTGGTGCTGCGCCCCACCCACAAGGACACCACCGAGCAGCAGATCATCGACTGGTGCCGCGAGAACATGGCCGTCTACAAGATCCCGCGCAAGGTGCAGTTCGTCGATGCGCTGCCCAAGAGCGGGAGCGGGAAGGTGATGTGGCGGCTGCTGCAGGAGGATGAGAACGCGGGGAAGTGAGCTGGAGCCGGGGGCGCGCTACTCCTTGCGCCCCATCGACTTCAACAATCTCCCGGCTTCTTTCTTCCCATCGGGCGTAACCGAAGCCGCCAGCGTCGCCTTCGTCAGGTAGTCGACGACCTTGCGGTGGTTCTTGTGCGGGCCTTCCCAGAGGAAGAGGCGGCCCAGCTCCAGCGCTGCGTCGCCGTCGCCCTGTGCGTAGGCGCGCTCGAACCAGTAGCGGGCCCAGCGGAAATTGCCTTCGTCGCGGTAGCAGATGGCCAGGTTGGCGCAGCCCGCAATGTCGCCTGCCCTGGCCGCCTTGCGATACCAGAGTCGGGCGGCGGCGCTGTCCTGCTTCACGCCGATGCCGTGGTCGAGGAAGTAGCCGACGCTGTTGAGCGCGTGCGTCTCGCCGGCTGCAGCGGCCTTGAGGAACAGCGACAGCGCCTTCTTGTGCGCGCCGGCGTCCCATGCGTCGTTGGCCGCGAAAAACCAGTCGTCCCGGGTGGGTTCCTGCATGTGCGGGTCTCCTTCGAAGCGCCGTTCAGGGAAGAACGCAAGAAAGAAAAAAACTGTGTCCCGATCTTTTCCGGCGTGCGCATCACTTAGCCTCGATCGGACCGGCCATTCTGCCAATCTCCTGGTCCTTCCGGCTTTTTCATGCACTTTCGCGCGCTGCCTTCCAGTCTTCTTGCTCTCGCTCTTCTTGCCTTTCCCCTTCTCTCCCAGGCCGCGCCGCGCAACTGCCTCGTCGTCGGCATCAGCGACGGCGACACGCTCACCGCCCGCTGCGGGCGCATCGGCGCCTACGAGCGCGTGAAGGTGCGCATCGCAGCCATCGACGCGCCCGAGAAGGCCCAGCCCTACGGCCAGCGCAGCAGGCAGGCGCTCGGCGGCATCTGCTTCGGCGAGCAGGCGCTCATCACCGAGGTCGACACCGACCGCTACGGCCGCACCGTGGCCGACGTGAGCTGCAACGGCGAGGACGCCGGCAGCCGCATGGTCTCCGAGGGCTGGGCCTGGGTGTACGACTACAACCGCCTCGCCACCAAGCGCGGCGGCGGCTTGTTCAAGCTCCAGGAGCGCGCTCAGGCGCGCCGCGCCGGCCTCTGGGCCGACCCGAAGCCGACGCCGCCATGGGAATGGCGCAAGCACCAGCGCGACGAACAGGCACGGCCGCACTGGGGCGGCGGCCATTGGGGCAGCCTTTTCTGAGCCTGCCGGTGCCTGGAGCCCAGGTTGCCAATGTCACGGCAAATTCACGGGATCTCCGGAGCATGGCGGGTTCCCACAATCCCCCGCGACAAGAACATGGCCAAAGACTTCGCCCGCATGGAGGACTCCAATCCCTCCACCAACCCCACGATCCATGACGTTTCCGACCCGGCCCGGCGTGTGTTCGTGCGCGGCGGCATGGCGGCGGCGGTGGCCGGGCTCTTCGGCCCGCTGGCGGCCGGCACTCTGGCCGGATGCGCCACCACCGGCACCACCGGAGGAAGCGGCAACGTGAGCGGCCTGGGCCGCTCCATCGGCTTCAAGAGCGTGCCCATGGCAGCCGTCGACACCGTGGTCGTGCCCGAGGGCTACAGCACCCAGGTTCTCTATCGCTGGGGCGACCCGACCGGCATCGCGGGCGCCATGCCCGCCTTCAAGACCGACGGTTCCAACACCGCCGAAGAGCAGGCGCTGCAAGCCGGCATGCATCACGACGGCATGGCCTTCTTCCCGATCGAAGGCTCCAACCGTGGCCTGCTGGTGCTGAACCACGAATACGTCGACGATGGCCTGCTTCACCCCGACGGCATGAAGACCTGGACGCCCGAGAAGGTGCGCAAGTCGATGAACGCGCACGGCGTGTCGGTCATCGAGCTGCAGCGCGACGGCTTCGGCAAGTGGACCCAGCTCGCGCCCTCGCGCTTCGCGCGTCGCATCACCGCGCTCACCCCGATGACGCTCACCGGCCCCGCCGCCGGCCACGCGATGCTGCGCACCGCCGCCGACCCCTCGGGCACGCAGGTGCTGGGCACCTTCAACAATTGCTCCAACGGCCACACGCCGTGGGGTACCTACCTCACCTGCGAAGAGAACTTCGCCGACTACTTCGAGGGCACCGATACGCCCGACGCCCACCAGAAGCGCTGGGGCATCAAGAAAGGCAACGGCGCCAAGTACCGCTGGCACGAGCACGAGGCGCGCTTCGATGTGTCGAAGCACCCGAACGAATCGAACCGCTACGGCTGGGTGGTCGAGATCGACCCGCAGGACCCCGCCTCCACGCCGCGCAAGCGCACCGCGATGGGCCGCGCCGCGCACGAGGGCGCAGCCACCGCGCTCACCAACGACGGCCGTGCCGTCGTCTACATGGGCGAGGACTCGCGCTTCGAATACATCTACAAGTTCGTGAGCCGCGACGCGGTCAAGCCCGGCGGCGCGGCCGCCAACCGCGACCTGCTCGACCACGGCACGCTGTATGTGGCCCGCTTCGACGTGGATGGCACCGGCGAATGGCTGCCGCTCACGCAAGGCAAGGGTGGCCTCGTGGCCGACAAGGGCTTCACGACCCAGGGCGACGTGCTCATCAAGGCGCGCCAGGCCAGCGACCTGCTGGGCGCCACGAAGATGGACCGCCCCGAGTGGACCACGGTGGACCCGCTGACCAAGGAGGTCTACTGCACGCTCACCAACAACAGCAACCGCGGCGCCGCCGGCCAGCCCTTCATGGACGCGGCCAACCCGCGCTCCAACAACACGATGGGCCAGATCATCCGCTGGAAGGAAAGCGGCGACCTCGATGCCACCAAGTTCACGTGGAACCACCTCGTGCTCGCGGGCGATCCGAAGCAGACGCGCTACGAGGCGCAAGGCAACATCAGGGGCGACACCTTCGGCAGCCCCGACGGCCTGATGGTCGACGCGCGCGGCGTGCTGTGGATCGAGACCGACGTGTCGACCTCCACGCTGGGCAAGGGCGAGTACGCCAACCTGCCCAACAACCAGATGCTGGCCTGCGACCCGACCAAGGGCGAGATCCGCCGCTTCCTGCTCGGCCCGGCCGGCTGCGAGATCTCCGGCCTCACTGCCACGCCCGACCTGCGCACGCTGTTCATCAACATCCAGCATCCGGGCGAACCGGCCAACGAGCGCAGCGATCCCGACCGCCCGCTCGCCGTGTCGAAGTGGCCCGACGGCGCGGGCCGGCCGCGCTCGGCGACCATCGCCATCACCAAGAACGACGGCGGCGTGATCGGGACTTGAGGCTTGGGGGGCAGGGCGCTGCTAGCAGCTGCCCCAGCAGCGCAGCCCCGGCACGAACAGGCCCGCGACGAAGCTGACGGCGCAGAACAGCAGCAGGATCAGCGCCGCCATCTTCAGCCCCTCGGCGCTCCAGCGCGGCGCGAAGTTGCTGAAGAAAAAGCCCGAGGCGAAGGTGCCTTCGAGCCGCTCGGCGCCGCCCCAGCGCAGCACCCAGAGGCAGAACAGCGCTTCGGCCGCATGCGCCGCGATCCAGATGAAGAGCGAGAGCATGTAACTGGTTTTCAGGATTCGCTTTTGCCTTGAACGTCGGCCACCACGCGCGCGTTGCGCTGGAAGCTCCAGTAGGCGCTGGCCCAATCCATCATCACGACCACGCGGTTGCGAAAGCCGATCAGGAAGTAGGCGTGCGCGAACAGCCAGAACAGCCATGCGAGCCGGCCGCTGAAGCGCAGCGGGCCGAAAGGCGTGCCCAGGTCGACCACCGCCGAGTTGCGGCCGATGGTCGCAAGGTTGCCGTAGTCGGCATAGCGGAACGGCACCGTCGGCTGGCCCGCGATGCGGCGCAGGATGTTGGCGGCCGCCGCGCGCCCCGCCTGCTTGGCGCCGGGCGACACGCCGGGCACCGGCCTGGGCGGCTTGCCAGGCGCGTGGCTCATGGCGGCGGCGAGGTCGCCAACCACGCTGATCTCGGGGTGGCCCGCGAGGCTCAGGTCGGGCTCGACCTTGATGCGGCCCGCGCGGTCGCATTCGACGCCCGTGGCCGCGCCGAGCATGCGGCCCAGCGGCGAAGCCGCCACGCCGGCCGCCCACACCACGCAGCTGCTATCGATTCGGTAGCTGTCGACCGGAGCACCGTCCGCGCCGCCGCCAGTCTGCACTTCGAGCCCGGTGGTGTCGATGGAGGTCACCCGCGCGTTCAGCCGCACTTCGACGCCCAGCTTCTGCAACTGCTCCAGCGCCTTCTGGCTCAGCGACTCGGGCATGGCCTGCAGCACGCGCGGGCCGCCTTCGACCAGCAGCACCTGCGCGCTGGCCGGATCGATGTGGCGGAACTCGCCCGAGAGCGTGTGCTTGGCGATCTCGGCCAGCGTGCCCGCCATCTCGACGCCCGTGGGGCCGGCGCCGATCACCACGAAGGTGAGCAGGGCGCGACGGCGTTCCAGGTCGGCGGTGATCTCGGCGGTCTCGAAGGACAGCAGCACGCGGCGGCGGATCTCGAAGGCATCGGCCAGCGTCTTCAGCCCGGGCGCCACGGTGGACCACTCGTCGTGCCCGAAGTAGCTGTGCGTGGCGCCGGCGGCGACGATCAGGTGGTCGTACGGCACGCGGTCGCCGTTGGCCAGCTGCACCGACCGCGAGGCCGGATCGATGCCGCTCACCTCGCCCAGCAGCGTCGTGATGTTCTGCTGCTTGCGGAACAGCCCGCGCACCGGCGCCGCGATGGACGGTGCGGCCAGCCCGGCGGTCGCCACCTGGTACAGCAGCGGCTGGAACAGGTGGTGGTTGGTCTTGTCGATCACCGTCACGTCGACATTGGCGTTCTGCAGCTTGCGCGCCGCTTCGAGTCCGCCGAATCCGCAGCCGACGATGACGACTTTGGGCCTGCCCGATGGGTTGGTCGTTTGCATGCGTCGGATGATACGCAGCCCTCCTGCACGCCCCGGCGTCTTGTGCCACAGTGGCTCCCCCTTGTGCTCTTTGCCGAAGTCGCGGCGGCAGGCCTGCGGCGTTTTGTCCTACGTGCCGCCGCGACCCGGATGGGCTACAACTTGCGGCTGACCCGACTGGAGACTCCATGACGCTTTCCCGGCCGACCACTCAGGCGGCGGGCGCCCTGCGCGACAGGTTTCGCGAAGTGCGCGCAGCCAGCCTGACGCTTGCCGCCCCGCTGTCCGCCGAAGACCAGTGCATCCAGTCGATGCCCGATGCCAGCCCCACCAAGTGGCACCTGGCGCACACCACCTGGTTCTTCGAAAGCGTGCTGCTGCAGCCGCACGCCAGCGGCTACCAGCCCTTCGACGCGCGCTTTCTCTATCTCTTCAACTCGTACTACGAGGCGCTCGGCCCGCGCCATCCGCGCCCGCAGCGCGGCCTGCTCACGCGGCCGTCGCTGGACGAGGTGCACGAGTACCGCCGCCATGTCGACGAGGCCGTGGTGGCGCTGCTGGAAGAGGGCGGGCCCGACTGGAGCGTGATCGAGCCCATCGTCACGCTGGGCCTGCACCACGAGCAGCAGCACCAGGAGCTGCTTCTCACCGACATCCTGCATGCGTTCTCCTGCAACCCGATGCTGCCCGCCTACAGGCCCGCCGGCGGCCCCGCGCTGCGCCTTGCCGCGGTGCCGCCCGCGATGCGCTGGATCGAGCAGCACGGTGGCGTGGCCGAGGTGGGGCACGCCGGCACCGGCTTCTCCTTCGACAACGAAACGCCGCGCCACCGTGCGCTGCTGCAGCCTTATGCCATTGCCGACCGACTGGTGAGCTGCGGCGACTTCGCCCAGTTCATCGCCGACGGCGGCTACCAGCGGCCCGACCTGTGGCTGTCCGACGGCTGGGCCGCGGTGCAGGCCAATGGCTGGCGGCATCCGGCCTACTGGCTGGCGCAGGACGATCCGAGGCTGCGTTTCGCCGGTGCCGCCACGGCCCAGGCCGGAGGTGGCTGGCATGTGTTCGGCCTGCACGGCGTGCGGCCGATGGAGGCCGACGCGCCGGTGTCGCAGCTCGGCTTTTATGAAGCCGCCGCCTACGCCGAATGGGCCGGCGCGCGGCTGCCGACCGAGTTCGAATGGGAGGCGGCGCACGATGCGCCCGGCATCTCGCAGATGACCGGACATGTCTGGCAATGGACGCGGTCGTCGTACGACCCGTATCCCGGCTTCAGGCCACTGCCGGGCATCGCCGCCGAATACAACGGCAAGTTCATGGTGGGGCAACTGGTGCTGCGCGGCGGCAGCGTCGCCACGCCGGCCGGGCATGCGCGGCCCAGCTATCGCAACTTCTTCCCGCCGGCGGCGCGCTGGCAGTTCACGGGGCTGCGGCTCGCGAAAGACCTTTGATCATGCGCAATCCAACTTCCTCGTCCTCGCTGTCATCCTTCGTGCCCGCGAAGGCGCGGCAGAAGCCGGCAGCTTCGTCTTCGTCGCGGGCCGATGCAACTGCAGCGCCGCTGTCCGAGTTCGGCCGCGAGATGCAGGCGGGACTGGCGCGTTCGCCGCGCAGCATCTCGCCGAAGTTCTTCTACGACGCGGCAGGCTCGCAGCTGTTCGACCGCATCTGCGAACTGCCCGAGTACTACCCGACGCGTACGGAGCTGCGCATTCTTGGCGAATGCGCTGGGGAGATTGCGGGGCAGATCGGGCCGAATGCGGAGATCGTCGAGTTCGGAGCGGGGTCGCTGACCAAGGTTCGGCTGCTGCTCGATGCGCTGGAGACGCCCAAGCGGTATCTGCCTATCGACATCTCGGGGGAGTATCTGGAGGCTGCCGCGCAGCGGCTGAAGGCGGACTATCCGGAGCTGGTGGTGCAGCCTATCGCGGCCGACTACACGATGCCGCTGGTGCTGCCTGCGCCCATGGCTGGTTCAGGTCGACGGGTTGGATTCTTTCCCGGGTCGACGATCGGAAACTTCGAGCCCGACGAGGCGCTGGCTTTTCTGCAGCTGGCTGCGCGAATGTTGCGTGGAGGCGGGCTGCTGATCGGGGTGGATCTGGTGAAGGATCCGGGGCGGTTGCATGCGGCTTACAACGATGCGCAGGGGGTTACGGGGGAGTTCAACCTGAATCTGTTGCGTCGGGCCAATGCTGAGTTGGATGCCGACTTCGACCTCGATGGGTTCTCGCATGCGGCGTTCTACAACGCGCCTCGGCAGCGGATCGAGATGCATCTTGTGAGTCGGCGGGCTCAGAGTGTTTCTTTGAATGGGCAGGTGTTCGGGTTTGAGGAAGGCGAGACTATTCATACGGAGTACTCGCATAAGTTCACTGTTGAGGGGCTTCGGGCGTTGGCTGTTAGGGCTGGGTTTCGGCCTGGGGCGGTTTGGACTGATTCTGAGAGGCTGTTCAGCGTGCACTGGTTGGCTGCTTGAGTCCTTTGGTTGCTTGTTTCCCGGGGCCGGGTCTCGGCCCGGCGGCCGCCCTACTTTCTTTTGCTTCGCCAAAAGAAAGTAGGCAAAGAAAAGGCGACCCCACTGTCTGCGACCCCTTCGCTGCGCTACGGGGCAACCTGTGGTGCTCGCGTTTCGCGGGGTCTCGCAGAACTCGCTTCGCTCAGACAACTGCGAGCCCTTATCCGCGAAACGCTGCGCTCCTCGGCGCAGCCAGAGGGGAGGGGAGATGCTCGGGCCATCGCGTTGCTCGGCCCCCAAGGCACGGCAGGCGCTTCGCACCTGCCGTGCTTGGAATGAGACGACGGGCTTGTTGGGGTTGCGTGCGCTGTTGGCGCCGCCGGAATCGGTTCTGACCTTGGATCCCTGGCCGAGCGAAGCGAAGGCCAGTCCAAGGCTGTTCAGAAGCCGAGCGCAGCGATGGCGCGTGTCGATCCCTTCTGGCTGCGCCGAGGAGCGCAGACGTAGGAGGGATCAGGGCCGCAGCTGTTTGAGCGAAGCGAGTTCTGCGGACCCCCTCCTACGTCGAGCACCGCAGGTTGCCCGTAGCGAAGCGAAGGGACGCAGACAGTAGGGTCGCCTTTCTTTTGCCTACTTTTCTTTGGCGAAGCAAAGAAAAGTAGGTCGGCCGCCGGGCCGAGACCCGGCCCCGGAAAACAAACCCTCAAACAGGGTAGATACAGGTACCCCAAAAAAGCCCAACCCCCCAGCAGCGGCACAATAACCCCCGCAGCGGCAGCCAGCCGCCCTGGAGACCCCAAAAATCATGAAAGCAACCTGGAACGGCGTAACCATCGCCGAAAGCGACGACACAGTCCTCGTCGAAGGCAACCACTATTTCCCGATGAGCTCGCTCAACCGCGACTTCGTCACCTTCAGCAATCACAAGACCACCTGCCCCTGGAAGGGCACAGCGAACTACTACTCGCTGCTGGTCAACGGCGAACTCAACACCGACGCCGCCTGGTACTACGCCGATCCGAAGCCCGAAGCCGAAGAGATCCGCGACCGCGTCGCGTTCTGGAAGGACGTGAAGGTCAGCGCGCAGTGACCACCGCCGCCTTCACTCCTCCGTTCATTTCGCCGGCCGAGCTGCCCGCCGCGCTGCGCGATCAAGGCTATGCCGTGCTGAGCCCCCAAGGCGTAGCCGAATGGCTCGGTCTCCCGGTCGCGCAGCTCGAAGCGCTGCATGCCGACTGGAACGATCTTCCGCCCGACGACTACCTGAAGGACGGCGGCCGCTATCGCACGCGACGCCATGCCTGCTTCACCGTCGAAGCCGACGAGCAGGCCACGCTCGCCCAGGTGCCGCATCGCGCGCACTGGCAGCCGGTGGAATACAACGCGCTGCATGGCGGCATGCAGCGCTGGTTTGCGCCGATGCTCGACGCCACCATCGCGCAGCCGGTGTGGCAGCGGCTGCTGCAGCAGCTCGGGAAGGCCAGCAGCGAGATGCGCGGTGCGGCGCAGCGCTGGTACGTGGAGGCGCATCAGTTCCGCATCGACACCGCCGGCGGCATCGGTCGCCCCACGCCCGAGGGCGCGCACCGCGATGGTGTGGATCTGGTGGCTGTCGCGCTCGTGGGGCGGCACGGCATCAAGGGCGGAGAGACACGCGTGTTCGAGGCCAACGGAAGGCGTGGCGAGCGCTTCACGATGACCGAGCCGTGGACGCTTCTGCTGCTCGACGATGCGCGCGTGATCCACGAGTCGACGCCGATCCAGCCGCTCGAAGAGGGCGGCGAGGGCTGGCGCGACACGCTGGTGATCACCTGCCGGGCCGAGGGTTTCCAGGGGGACTGAAGCTGGGCGATCTCGGGGCTTGCCCTTGCTGGCACGAGTCCTACAGCCTGCTCCGCGCAACAACGGTTAAATTCGGGTCCCCGGTCCGGTATGGGCCGAGTCTGTCTGCGAACGAAAGCGAGGTCCCGCCATGTTCAATCACATCCTGGTTCCGATCGACGGCTCCGAAACTTCCATGCTCGCCGTCAGCAAGGCCAGCGGCCTCGCGCTGGCCTTCGGTAGCCGCATCACGCTGATCCACGTGATCGACAACTACCCCTTCATCGGCGTGGGCGCGGACTATGCGCTCGGCCAGAACGAATACCTCGCGGCGGCCACTGCCAGTGCCAATGCCGCCCTCGCACGCGGCGTGGCGGCGCTCGCGGCGGAAGGCCTTCACAGCGACCAGCGCGTGATCGACGGCCACGTGGTGCACGAAGGCATCGTCGACACGGCCATCGCCATCGCGGCAGACCTGATCGTGATGGGCTCGCACGGCCGCAGCGGCATCGAGAAACTGCTGCTGGGCAGCGTGACGCAGCGGGTGCTCCAGGACGCGAACATGCCCGTGCTGGTGGTGAAGGGCGGCTGAGGAAGGGCCCAGCCCGTCACGTCCAATCAGGCGGCCGGTTGAAGAAAAGGCTCTGCTGCGTCACCGGGTGCACGAACCCAAGTTCGCTCGCATGCAGCAGCAGGCGCGCCGCACGCGCCTGCAGTGCGGCGTCGCCGTACAGCGCATCTCCCAGGATCGGATGCCCGATCGACAGCAGATGCACGCGCAGCTGATGCGAACGGCCCGTCAGGGGCTCCAGCAGCACATGTGTGGCGGCGGGCTCGCCGGGCAGCACTGACAGCGCCTTCCATCGCGTGAGGCTGGGCTTGCCCTCCGGATCGATCTTCTGCAGCGGGCGGCGCGGCCAGTCGGCCATCAGCGGCGCGTCGATCAGCGACCACTCCTTGCGCAGCGGCATCGCGCCATCGACGATGGCTTCGTAGCGCTTGTGCACCTCGCGGTCGGCAAAGGCCGCGCTCAGCGCGCGCTGCATCTCGATGCCGCGCGCCATCAGCACCAGGCCGCTGGTGGCCATGTCGAGCCGGTGCACGATCAGCGCGTCGGGCCACTGCCGCATGGCGCGGGCGCTCAGGCAGTCCTGCTTGTCCTCGCCGCGGCCGGGCACACAGAGCAGGCCCGCAGGCTTGTCGAGCACCAGCAGGTACGGGTCTTCGTGAACGGGTTGCAGTGGCGGCGGGGCGGTCATGGAAGCCGCAGAGTGTAGACAGCGGGGCGCCGGGCCCCTTGCCCACGCTCACGCCCCGCTCATCCGGCCTCGGCTATCCTCGGACGAATGTCCGGCCCCGCCCAAGCCTCCGCTTCCTCTTCCCCCGACGCCCAAGCCACATCGACGGCCGCAGCGGTTTCTCCCCCCAGCTTCTCCGACCTGACGCGCGAACGCCCCTTCATGCAGATGTGGACGGCGCGCCTCTTCGGCACGGCCGCCTCGCAGATGTTGCTGGTGGCCATCGGCTGGCACATGTACGAGCTCACCGGCAGCGCCTGGGACCTGGGTCTGGTCGGCCTCTACCAGTTCGTGCCCGCGCTGCTGCTGGCGCTGCTGGCCGGGCACATCGTCGACCGACACCATCGCGGGCGCATCGTGGCGGCCTGCTTCGCGGTGCAGGGACTGGTGGCACTGGTGCTGCTGCTGGCGGTGCTCGAGAAGCACGACACGCGCGGCCTGCTGCTGGGCCTTTCTCTGGTGCTGGGCGCGGTGCGGGCCTTCCAGATGCCGGCGCAGCAGGCGCTGACGCCGCTGCTGGTGCCGCCCACCATGCTGGCGCGCGCAATGGCCTTCAGCTCGGCGGGCATGCAGGGCGCGATCATCGGCGGGCCGGCCCTTGGCGGCCTGCTGTTCGTGGCGGGCATGGCGGTGGTGTATGGCGCCAGCGTGGCCTTCTTCGGTGTCGCCTGCGCGCTGGTGCTGCGTCTGCGCTATGCCTACACGCCGGCCGCGCGCGAGCCGGTGACGCTGTCCACCGTGTTCGCGGGCGTCGATTTCATCTGGAAGCGCAAGCCCGTGCTCGGCGCCGTCTCGCTCGACCTGTTCGCGGTGCTGCTGGGCGGCGCGGTGGCGCTGCTGCCGATCTATGCCAAGGACATCCTGCACACCGGTCCCTGGGGCCTGGGCCTGCTGCGCAGCGCACCGGCGGTGGGCGCGCTGGTGATGTCCATCGCGCTCACGCGCCGGCCGGTGGAGCGCCACATCGGGCGCACGCTGCTGCTGGCCATCGGGCTCTTCGGGTTGTGCATGGTGGTGTTCGGCATTTCGAAGAGCTTCGTCATCTCGCTGATCGCGCTGGCGGTCTCGGGCGGTGCCGACATGGTCAACGTGGTGATCCGCCAGACACTGGTGCAGCTGGAAACGCCCGACGCCATGCGCGGGCGGGTGAGCGCGGTCAACTCGATCTTCATCGGCGCGAGCAACCAGCTCGGCGAGTTCGAGTCGGGCGCCACGGCGGCGCTGCTGGGGCCGGTCGGCTCGGTGGTGGTTGGCGGCGTGGGCACGATGCTGGTCGCGCTGACCTGGTTCAAGCTGTTTCCGTCGCTGGCGCAGCGCGACCGGCTGGTGGTGGCGGCGCCTTCGGTCAGGCCGCCGGCCGCCTAGTCGGCAAACAGGGAGCGCGCGCCCGGCACTTCGAGCGTGACGTCGCCCAGCGCCTGTGCCACGCAGGGCAGGATCCAGCCCTCGGCCTTTTCCTCGGCGCTCAGGCCGGGCCATTCGATGATGTGGCGGGTTTCGCCCGCGAGCCGCAGGCAGATGCAGGTGCGGCAGGTGCCGTTGCGGCACGAGCTCGGCAGCTCGATGCCGGCGGCCTCGGCGGCCTTCAGCAGGGTGGTTTCGGCGTCGGTCTCGAAGTCGAGGCCCGAAGGCTCGATCCGGACCTTCATGGTTGCTGCTGCTGTTGCTGGTGCTGCTCGCGGCGTTGCTCGCGCAGCATGAAGAGATACAGGCTCTCGACCTTCTCGCGCGCCCACGGCGTCTTGCGCAGGAACTTGAGGCTGGAGCTCACGCTCGGGTCGAGCGTGAAGCAGCGGATGGGAACGAGCTCGCTCAGGCGCTCCCACCCGTAGTGGCCGGCCAGCGCCGTGACGATGGCCTCCAGCGTGACCCCGTGCAGCGGATTGCGAGGCTGGGGCCTGGGGGCGGGCGCTGGCGCTTCGCTCATCACTTGTTCTTGAGCTTGCCGCGGGGGATGACTTCGGTCGTGATGGTGCGGACCGGCTCGATGCCGCCAGTGCTCACAGGCTTGGGCGGCGAGGTGTCCTTCTTCGGCTTCTTCGCTTCCTTGTTGCTGCGTTGCTGACCCTTGGCCATGTCGGTTTCTCCTGTAGTTGCGACGTATGCGGCCAGCAGTTTAGCGGTGCGGCGACAATAGCCGGTTCCATCCGATTCCCCGCATCCATGTCAGATTACGAAGTTCGCCCCGCGACCCTGCGCGACGCCAAGGCCGTCGCAGAAATCCACGCACTCTCCGTCAAGGCCGCCTACGAAGGCATCCTTCCCGAGGAAGAACTGCGCGCGCTGGCCCCGGCCTCGCGCGAAGCCAAGTGGCGCGAGGCCATCGAATACAGCGAACCCCAGGTGCACGTGGTGGTGCAAGGCAGCGAGGTCGTCGGCTTCGTGGGCTTCGACCGCTCGCGCGACCCCAAGACGCCGCCGACCACCGGCGAGATCTGGGCCATCTACGTCAAGCCCGAGCACTGGGGCAAGGGCGCCGGCGTGGCCCTGTGGGACGCCGCCCGCGAAGGCCTGGAGGAAGAGGGCTGCACCACGGTCACCATCTGGGTGCCCATTCGCAACGACCGCGCCATGCGCTTCCACGAGCTCGCGGGCTTCAAGCGCGAGATGAAGACCGCCAAGACCACCGCCATCGGCACCGTGCGCATCGAGGAAATCCGCCTCAAGCGCAACGTGGCCTGAGCCGGCGACCGCCACATGGACGCCGCCGGCAGCAGTTCTTCCTCCCTCGGCCATGCCGCGCGCGTGCGCTCGCACCAGCGCCGCACGGCCACCGTGCAGTGGATCCGCCGCACCCACGGCTGGTTCGGCCTGTGGGGCGCGGTGCTGGGGCTGCTGTTCGGCTTCAGCGGCATCTGGCTCAACCACCGCAACGTGCTGAAGCTGCCGCAGGCCCAGGAGCGCAGCCGCGCCCAGCTGGCGCTGCCCGACCCGGTGCCGGAAACGCCCGAGGCCATGAGCCGCTGGCTGCAGGAGGCGCTGCGCATGAGCGGCCCGCCGAATTCCAGCCGCGTCGAGGCTGCCAAGCCCGTCGCATGGGCCGACAAGAGCGACAAGACGGCTCCCGCGCTCACGCAGCCGGCGCACTGGATCTTCAACTTCGGTGGCCCCAACGAGATCGTTCAGGCCGAATACTGGCAGGGCAACCGCTCGGTGGGCGTGACCACCACGCGCAACGGCTTCGTCGCCACGCTCACCAACATGCACAAGGGCGGCGCCATGCCGCTGCCCTGGATCCTGCTGGTCGATACGCTCGCCGGCAGCCTGATCTTCCTGTCGATCTCGGGCGTGGTGCTGTGGATGCTCACGCACCGGCGCCGCCGCGTCGGCCTGGCGCTCTTCGGCGCCTCGCTGGCGGCCATGCTGGCCATTGCGCTGAGCGCGCTCTGAGGGCCCGGGAGGCGCCGGCGTACGGGTATTGCCAAGGCGCAACCCGGCTGCGGATAAGCTCGCCGCTTCCTTTTCAGCCCGAATCCTGCCCATGGCCTCCAGCCTGCTCCTGCTGCTCGACGACATCGCGACCGTTCTCGACGACGTATCGGTCCTCACCAAAGTAGCCGCCAAGAAGACGGCCGGCGTCCTGGGCGACGACCTCGCGCTCAACGCGCAGCAGGTCACCGGAGTGAAGGCCGAGCGCGAGATCCCGGTGGTGTGGGCCGTGTGCAAGGGCTCCTTCGTCAACAAGGCCATCCTCGTGCCGGCCGCCCTGGCCATCGGCACCTGGCTGCCCTGGCTGGTGACGCCGCTGCTGATGATCGGCGGCGCTTTCCTCTGCTTCGAAGGCGCGGAAAAACTGGCGCACAAGTTCCTGCACAAGGACGAACACGACACCGACACGCAGCGCCACGAGAAGGCCATGGCCGATGCCTCGATCGACGTGGTCGCGATGGAAAAGGACAAGATCAAGGGCGCGGTGCGCACCGACTTCATCCTCTCGGCGGAAATCATCGCCATCACGCTGGGCACCGTGCAGGGCCAGCCCTTCACCACCCAGCTGAGCGTGCTGGTGGGCATCGCGCTCATCATGACCATCGGCGTCTACGGCCTGGTGGCCGGCATCGTGAAGCTGGACGACGCGGGCCTCTACCTGAGCCAGCGCGCGAGCGCGGGCGCCCAGGCCCTGGGCCGGGGTATCCTGGCGGCGGCGCCGTGGCTCATGAAGGCGCTGTCGGTGGCCGGCACGGCCGCGATGTTCCTCGTGGGCGGCGGCATCCTGGTGCACGGCGTACCGGCGCTGGGCCATGCAGTCGAGGACTGGGCCAAGGCCACCGGCGGCGTGTTCGGCACGCTGGGCTCCATGGGCGTGAATGCCGGCGTGGGCCTGGTGGCCGGCGCCATCGTGCTGGGCGCGGTGGAGCTGGTCGGCAAGATGCGGGGCAAGAAGGCCTGACGCGGTCCGGCTGCCGGTTGTTGGTGTGAGGGGCTGTTGACCTTCGGCGGATGGCCGCTGCTGCACCGGGGCGTTCTGTGGCCTTCGCCAACTGCGTAACTGCGTAACTGCGTATTGCAGTTGCGTTGTGCCTCATCTGACCTGTTCCGAGCCTTGCAGATACGGCTGCGGGCCCATTCGCGAAACTAGCGGGGCCTGACCCGGAGCCCGCGCTACCTACTTCGTGAGCGCGAAGAACTGCGGCCCGTTGGCTCCGGCTGGTCGCGCGGTTTGCAGAGCGAGCGCGCCGGTGGTCCGGTCGATCGTGAAGATCGAGATCGTGTTGTCGCCTTGGTTCGCCGTGTAGGCGAACCGGCCTGTGCGATCCACGGTCACGGAGTTGGGCGTGTTGCCTCCGACGGAGAACGGTTGGCCCGGTACCGCTGTCAGCGCGCCGGTTCGTGGATTGATGGCGTAGGCCGAGACGTCGTGGGAGTTTCTGTTCGCAACGTACACGAAGCGCCCGGTCGGATCGATGGCCATGCCGAAGGGCGTGTTGCCGGAGGGTACCGAGCCGATCGAAGTCAACGCGCCCGTGGTCTGGTCGATGGAATAAGCGAGCAGGGTGCCGGGGTTGCTGCCGGTGCTCACGTAGGCGAAACGGCCACTGGGCTCGGTCGCGACGTCGACGAAGCCGCCGACCGGCAGCGCGACCGACACGGGTGGCGAGATCGGAACGCCGGTGCCCTGGTCCAGGCGGAACACCTCGACGGACGCACCGTTGGGCACGAACGCGAATCGCCCGTCGGGATCGAAACCCAGCTTGCGGCTGTTGCCGCCGGCCACGGCCACGGCCGTGCTGCCGTCGAGGTCGCCGGTGGTCGCGTCGATATTGAGCCGATGGATCTGCCCGTCGCCGATCACGTAGGCAAAACGTCCCTTGGGTTCGACGCCGACAAAAACCGGGCTCGTGCCGACGCCGGTGGTGATATTGAGGTCTTGCGACAGCGTGCCGGCGGGATCGATGGTGTATTGGGTGACGCCTTGGGTACCGACGTAGATGCTGGCGTAGAGCTTTTTCCCCGAGGGATGCGCTGTCACGTGCTGGGGGGTGCCTGCCAGGGAGTACGCAGCGGGAGTGGCTGCCGACAAACTGCCATCCGCAGAAACGGTGTATGCAGTCAGATTATTCGATCGCTCGTTGGCCGCAAAGCCGAAACGATCGGCTCCGGCCTCCGAGCAATTGACCCTCACCGAGTTCACTGCCGCCCCCGCCACCGTCCCGAAGGCCTGTTTCGCAACGCAGACCTGCAGCGCCGTGGGCTGCGTCTTCACGGTCACGCCGTAGTCGGCACCGTCGTCCAGCGAAGTGGCGAAGCTGAAGCTGCCATCGGCGCCTATGGCCAGGTCGTCGCCCGCGTTGTTCTGCAGCACGAGCCCGCTGCCTGCCAGGCCAGTGACGGTGCCGCCGACGGCGAACTTCGGCGCGCCCGGGGGCGGTGCAGGAGGAGGCGGTGCGTCGCCTCCGCCGCCATTGGCCGCAGGAAATGGCGTGAAGGAGAAGCCGCCGCCTCCGCCCCCGCCGCACGATGCAAGCATCAAGGGCACGGCGATGGCCAGGGCGAGGCTCAGGCGGGTGCGAGGGGGCAGCGGCGGCATTTTTTTCTTTGGGAAACAAATGTGGCCGCGATGTTATCGGGACACGCTTCCATTTGCACGCCCCGCGACTGGCCGCCGTCCACATGCCCGATGGCCGTGCCTATGAACAGCATCCGCTGCCGCGCCGGATGTCAGCAGGCCATACCGGCTGACGGCAACCAGTCCGGGGCTGCCGTCCGTCGCCTGGCGTGGAACGACCGCTTGAATCCGCCGCCGGATGCCGCTGTGGGCCAACTGGATCATGATGCAGGCCTTGGTCGTTTGCCGAGCCCATTTGCCGAGCTCATTTGCCATGAAAAAAATTCGCCACCTTCTCGTTCTTTTCACTGCGGCCGCGTGCACCCACACTGGCGCTCAAACCGAGGGAGCCACCCCGCGCGGTTCCAGCGACTTCCCGAGCCCCGCCGCGTCGCATGGCTCCGTTTCCGAATCGAATGCCGCCGTGTTCAAGGCTTGCGCCAACGCTCCGATAGCGAATGGGACGTGCCCGCTCGATGCGGTCTTCGGCCTCTTCAAGCTGGCGCCGAACAACGACGTGCTGGATTTCAAGGCTTCGAACACCGTCCCCCGGACGATCAACCAGAACTACGGCTGGATCCTGAAGCTCAACCGGAAGACCGGCAAAGTCCGCGTTCTCGAACGCATGACATTGCCGGAAACCCCGAAGACATGGGGCACCGGCGGCCAGCCTTACGGCATGTCGGCGGACCGCAAGACTCTTTCGCTGGACGTGACCTTGACCATCCACGACGGCACCATTTCGAAGTCCTGGGACGTGGTCGAGGGCGATCCTCCCGGCCACTACCTGATCACCGCCTACGTCGAAGACTCCGCCCCGGTGCAGTTCGAGTTCGATGTCATCGATCCAAGATGACCAACTGCCGTGGTCCTGTGGGTTGAATGCGGCTGAGCTGTCTTCCCACGGCAGTTCATGATCGTCCACCGGGGCGCGCCGCTTCGTGCCGTTGGCTGTTGCTGCGCCAGCCCGCCGCGCTGCGGATTTTTCCCTACTCGCGCTTCCTGCCCAGCTTCACCAGCTCGACCACGATCAGCGCGATGCCCAGCACCAATGCGAACCAGCCCACCAGATAGGCCCCCGCCACCATCTCGAACCAGCGCGTGCCCTGGAGGAAGCGCGGCCCCAGCAGGACGGCGACGCCGATCACCAGGCAGAGGATGCCGCGTTCGAGCGTGCGGAGTTGTCGTTTGGGTTGCGCCATGGCTTCGTCGTTGTCCGGGAGAGTGAGGGGGAGCGGGAAATCAGTGCGTCATTTTCCCGCGCATCGCGGCCGGATGGCCCTGCAGGTGGAACGACTTGCCCGTCGGCACCAGCGTGTCGCCGTCCAGCCTCAGGATCGTGATGTCCTGGTCGATGAAGTTGCCCACGTACAGATACCTGCCATCGGCGCTCCACACCGCACCCTCCGGCAGCCCGCGCACCACCACCTCGTTGGCGCGCGTGACTTTCTTGCCGTCGATCTTCAGCAGCACCACCGAGCCGTTGCGGTTGTAGAAGTAGGCGTTCTTCGCCGCGTTGCTGCCGCGCAGGATCACGGCCACCGCATGCTTGCCGGTCGGGCTCACGGCCAGGCCCTCGGGGCCGTCGCCGACCACCACCTTGTCGACCACGCGTGGTGGCGCGGCTTCCATGTCGATCACGCTGACCGTGTCGACCTGTCCGTCGGAGGCGCCCGAGTTGCCGTTGTCGGCGGTCAGCGCGAGCTTGCCGTCGGGCGTCACGTCGACGTTGTAGGGCCACAGGCCCGCGGCGAGGTCGACCTTGTTGTAGCTGACCTTCTCGCCGTTCACGTCGAGCAGCGCGATCTTGTGGCTCGGGAACTTGGCTGCCAGCGCGCGCTTGCCGTCGGGCGTGAAGCTCACGTGCGCCACCGAGTCGCCCATGGCCACGGTGTCGACCAGCGTCACCTTCTTGCCCGAGATGCGCAGCACGCTCACCGAGTTGTCGGCGCGGTTGGCCACCAGCGCCAGGTCGCCCGCGCGGTTGATCGACAGGCCCGAGGGCTGCCTGCCCACCTGCAGCGTGTCGAGCAGCTTGGGCGGCGTGGTGGTCAGGTCGATCACGAAGAGCCGGTTGTCGGGCACCTGCTTGCGCGCGCCGTTGTCCTCGACCACGTTGAGCGAGTTGGCGACCAGCGCCAGCGTCTCGCCGGGCGTGATCGCGAGGTTGGTCGGCGGGCCGGCGATGGTGTTGTCCAGCTGCAGCGTGCCGAGCACCTTGGGCGCCAGCGGATCGGTGCCGATGTCCAGCACCTGCACCGTGTCGCGCCCCATCGGCCCGAGGATCACCGCGCCGGCGTCGTTCCACGACTGCTTCTCGTCGTTCGCCACCAGCATCAGCTGGCGCTGGGGCAGCGTTGGGGTGAGGGTTGTGCAGCCCGCGACGAGCGCAAGGACAAGGGCCGCGAGCGCGGTGGAACGCAACTTCATGGGTGTCTCCGGTGTGTGTTGTTGTGAGCGCGCATGGTAGCGAAGGGGGCCGCCGGCACAATGGGCCGGTCGATCCAACTTCCGGAACAGCCCATGACCATCGAGATACCGAAGGAAGCCCGCCAGCAGGCCATCACCTCCATCGAGCGCTATTTCCGCGAGAACATGGAAGAACCCATCGGCAACGTCGCGGCGGGTGCGCTGCTCGGTTTCTTCCTGGAGGAGATCGGGCCGCTGGTCTACAACCGGGCGGTGGCCGAAGTGCAGGAGCGGCTGCAGGCGCGCGTTTCGGAGATCGACCTCGAGGTGCACGAGGACGAATTCCAGTACTGGCGCAAATTCGACAAGCAGAAGAAAGGCCGCTAGCGAAGCCTGCCAGCGTAGCGCCCGCGCATCGTGGCGAGTTCAGAAATGCTTCAAAACGTTGCAGAATTCGCAGCCATGCACCTCCACCGCACCTCCCAAAGCCGCGCGACTCCTTCCGTTTTGCGCGCCCTTGCGGCCTTGCCCTTCGTGCTCGCCGCTTCCTTCGCCACCGCACAGCAGGACCCGTCGGGCTTTCCGCTCGACTCGGTCGGCTACCTGAACGAGGAACTGCCCCGCATGGAGGCGGCCATCGCCGCGAAAGACCGAAGCTTCTTCCACGGCGCGATGGTCCGCACAGTGCAGTTCTCGGAGCGCTGGGGCTTCAAGAGCAAGGCCAATCCTGAACTCGCGGCGTACCCGATGTGCACGGCGGCGGTGATGGACTACGCTGTGGTCGGCATGTGCCGGCTCGCACCGTCCGACGAGTGCGAGCCCGGGCTGGCCTCGCGCTTCGACGCGAACGTGCAGCGCTGCCGGGAGCTGGCGGCAAGGAAATAGCCCAAAGAGACGAAAGAAAGAGACACCCGCCATGGACTACGCCGCCCGCTACAAGACCCTCGCCATCGAGCGCCGCGGCGCGAACGGCGGGGTGCTCGACATCCGGATGCTGGCGGCCAACGGCAAGCTGCCCACGGCGGGCCATGACGGCCATCGCGAGCTTGCCGAGATCTGGCGCGACGTGTCGGCCGACGACAGCGTGCGCTGCGCGGTGCTGCGGGGCGAGGGGTTGGGCTTCTCGGGCGGCGGCGACCTCGCCATGGTGCAGGACATGACCACCGACGACGCGGTGCGCCAGCGCGTGTGGCGCGAGGCGCGAGACCTCGTCTACAACATCGTCAACTGCGACAAGCCCATCGTGAGCGCCATGCACGGCCCGGCGGTGGGTGCGGGCCTGGTGGCGGGGCTGCTGGCCGACATCTCCATCGCCGCGAAGAACGCGAAGATCGTCGACGGCCACACCCGCCTGGGCGTGGCGGCGGGCGACCACGCCGCCATCGTCTGGCCGCTGCTGTGCGGCATGGCCAAGGCCAAGTACCACCTGCTGCTGTGCGAGCCGGTGAGCGGCGAGGAAGCCGAGCGCATCGGGCTCGTGTCGCTCGCGGTGGAAGAGGCCGACCTGCTGCCCCGCGCCTACGAGGTGGCCGACCGGCTCGCGGCCGGCAGCCAGAGCGCGATCCGCTTCACCAAGTACGCGCTGAACAACTGGCTGCGGCAGGCCGGCCCGACCTTCGATGCTTCGCTGGCGCTCGAATTCATGGGCTTCGCGGGGGCCGATGTGCGCGAGGGCGTCGCCTCGTTGCGCGAGAAGCGGGCGCCCAACTTCGGCTGAACAAAGACCGGCCGGCCTCAGGCCTTGCGCAACCCCTGCAGCGTCTGCAGCAGCACCACCCGCGTCTGGCCGAGGATCATCCCCTTCCACTCGTCGTTGTCGCAGTAGAAGCCGTCGCGCAATCGCGTGCGGATCTCGCGCTTCTGCGCTTCCGGCGCCTCGGGGTGGCGGCGCAGCCAGGTGTCGGCGCGCAGGCGGTCGAGCACTTCCAGGTCGGGCAGGGTGCCGAATTCGAGGCCCATGGGCGCGATCTTCGCGTTGGGGCATTCGTCGTACGCGGTGGAAATCACAGGGCCCGACACGTCGGCCGAGGCCGAGTCGCCGGCGAAGGGCGCGAACACGTCGGCGCCCCACCAGTCGTGAGCCCGCGCCAGGTCTTCGGGCGTGTTGCGGCCGGGGTAGATCTTCTCGCCGTGGCCGTAGGGGCCCAGGCCGGTGTGCACGTCGATCCAGCCGAGGTGCGTGGCCGAGGCGGCGTACTTGCGCAGGATCTTGCGGATGGTCCTGTTGCTCCACGAAGGTGCGGTGCCGCCGTAGAACAGGCCGTCGGGCGAGGTGTACTGGCCGCGCGTCACGGCGGCGCGGAAGGCGCGCATGCCGTGCTTCTCGACGTAGGCGGCCACGGCCGCTTCGTCGGCGGGCGTCGGCGGCCAGGTGGCGGGCAGCACCAGCGGCTCGACATCGGCGTACTCGGCATTGACCGGCAGCGGCGCGTTGAAGTCGATGTGGTTGCGGTTCAGGTCGATGTTGTCTTCGTTCGTGCGGTGCAGGTGCGAGAAGCCGTGGGGGTTGACCGCGTGCACCAGCAGCAGCGAGACGCCGGCCTGCTCCAGCCGCGAGAGCAGGTCCGCGTCGTTGAGCGTGGCGATCTGCGTGCCCGAGCCGCAGAAGCCTTCGGGGCCGTGCGTGCCCGAGCTCACGAGCAGCACCTTCTTCGCGTCGATGGCGCCGACCAGCGCGACGTCGGTGGCCAGCTCTTCGCCTAGCGCGCCCCTGTGCGCGTCCATCACGAAGGATTCGACCGTGGCGCCGCGCTGCGCGGCAGCCTCCAGGAACTTGGCGCGGGCCTCGACATACGTGCCCGAGAAGAAGCGCGTGGCGGCGGTGGGTTGTGCTTGCATGGGGTGGGGACTTCTGTGCTTTGAATGGTGATGAGGGCCGTGGGTCAGGCCGATGCCGAATGGGCGCCGGCGGCGTCGATGTCGCGGCCCGTATGGTCGCGCAGCCAGAGCAGGCCCAGCAGCGAGACCACCGTCATCGCCACCAGGTACCAGGCCGGCGCGAGCTTGCTGCCCGTGGCGTTGAGCAGCCAGGTGCTGATGAAGGGCGCAAAGCCGCCGAAGAGCGCCACGCCCACGCTGTACACCAGCGACATGCCGCTGGCGCGCACCGCCTTCGGGAACATCTCGGGCAGCATCGTGATGCCGGGCACCGTCTGGACGACCAGGCCGAAGCTGAACACGCCGAGCACCACGAACAGCACCGTGGGCGTGGGCGAGGCGTTCAGCCACAGGAAGCCGGGATAGATCAGCAGGGCGAGCGCGACGCGGCTCCAGACGATCAGCGTCTTGCGGCCCACCACGTCCGACAGCTTGCCGACGAAGGGCGCGAAGGCGAAGGAGATGAGGCCGGTGAGCGCGGCGCCGAAGAGCGCCACCGAGGGCGTGAAGCCCAGCTCGCGCACGGCGTACGTGGGCATGTAGAAGGTCACGACATACGCGGCCGTGGTGCCGCCGACCAGCGAGAGAATGGCTGCCAGCACCGTCCTGCCGTGCTGCGTGCAGACGATCTTCAGGCTGCTCTCGCGCGGCGCGGCGGCCTCCCGCGGCGAGATGTGCAGCGACTCTTCGAGATGGCGGCGGATGTACATGCCCACCGGCGCGATCAGCATGCCGATGATGAAGGGAATGCGCCAGCCCCAGCTCTGCATCGATTCGGCAGACAGCGTGAAGGTCAGCAGGCCCACCACGACGGCGCCGAGCATCACGCCCAGGCCCTGGCTCGCGAACTGCCAGCTCGCCATGTAGCCGCGGTTGGCCGGCGTGGCGTGTTCCACCAGCAGCGTGGTCGATGCGCCGACCTCGCCGCCGGCCGAGAAGCCCTGGATGAGCCGAGCCAGCACGATGACGATGGGCGCCGCGACGCCGATGGCTGCATAGGTGGGCGTGAAGGCGATCATGGCGCAGCCCAGCGCCATCAGGAAGATGGTGAGCGTCATGGCCTTCTTGCGGCCTGCGCGGTCGGCGTACGCGCCGATCACGATGCCGCCCAGCGGCCGCATGATGAAGCCCACGCCGAAACTGGCCACCGTCAGCAGCAGCTGGCCGTAGGAACTGAAGGTCGGGAAGAACAGCTTGCCGATCACGAGCGCCAGGAAACCGTAGACGGTGAAGTCGAAGAACTCCAGCCCGTTGCCGATGGTGGTGGCCACGATGGTCTGGCGGCGGCGCGCGGGGGACGAGGACGGCGCGGGCCGGGTGCTTGGGGTGCTCATGTGTCTCCAGTGTTGGCTTTGCTTTTCGGAATGTCGGTCGAAGGTCTACGCCCTGGCCGCGCCGGATGCTAGAGATTCGCCGCTGTCATGAAAAGACAATAATTGGGCTTCGAAGATAACTTTTGGTTTTCATGAAACCCAACCAGCTGCATGCCTTCGTGGCCGTGGTGGAGCAGTTGAGCATCCGTGCCGCCGCGCGCGTGCTGGGCATCTCGCAGCCGGCTGTCACCAAGATCGTGCGCGAGCTGGAGCGCGAGGTCGGCGCGCCGCTGGTGGAGCGCAGCGTCAAGGGCGTGCAGCTCACCGAATTCGGCAAGGCCTTCGCGCCGCGCGCCCGGCTGCTGCTGGCCGACATGCAGCGCGCCCGCGACGAGATCGCACAGATCCGCGACGGTCTCACCGGCAAGGTGGCGCTGGCCGTCAGCACCTCTTTCGCGCTCACCGTGCTGCCGGTGGCCTTCAAGGACTTCCACGCGCGGCTGCCCGCCGTCGATGTGCAATTCAGCGAAACCGTGCTGCCCTGGATGCTGGCGCGCCTGCGCGAGGGCTCGCTCGACTTCGCGGTGGCGCACGTGGTGCCGGGCCGGCTCGATCCGCAGTTCGAGGCGATGGAACTCTTTCCGGTGAAGCTGGTGGTTGGACTGCGCGAGCGCCACCCGCTGCGCGCGAGCCGCTCGATCCGCGATCTCTACAAGGCCGAGTGGATCCTTCCGGGCGACGACCACTTCAGCGGCCGCGAGGCCGTCTCGCCGCTGCTGCCGCTGGGGCTGCCGCCGCCGGCGCGGGTGATCCAGGGGCAGTCGGTCACGGTGGCGCTGGCGCTGGTGGGGCAGATGGATCTTGTGGGCCTGTTCGTCGAGCCGCTGGCCACGCTGACATTCAAGCGCCACGGCATTCGCCGCGTGGAGATCGAGGAAGAGCTGCCGATGCTCAGCGTGAGCGTCATCAAGCGGCGCGGGCAGCTGCTGACGCCGGCCGCGCAGCATTTCGTCGAATGCATCCAGCGGGCCTCGGCGGCGGCGGTGGCTGCCTAGGCCTGGGCAGGAGGAAAGACCACGCCGGCCTCGCCCGGCTTCCAGGGCTCGTACTTGTGCATGGCGCGCTCGAAGAGTTCAGATGCGGTCCAGCCCGAGAGCCAGGCCTGCAGGCGCGGCCAGGGCTGGGCGCCGAACCATGCCGCGTCGACCATCGCGAACTGGCGCACGAAGGGCATGAGGGCGGCGTCGGCCAGTGTCGTGCGGGTGCCGGCCAGGTTCGCCGAGGTCGAGAGCCGGGCTTCGAGATCGCGCAGGAAGGCCGCGCCACGCTCGCGTGCGGGCTCGCCGCCGTCCGCATGCCGGTCGGGGTACTTGTAGCGGTCGAGCTGAGGCTTGAAGCCCTCGTCGCAGGCGGCGACCAGCGCGAGCATGTCCTGCAGCGTGCCGGTCTCTGGCTGGAGCCAGCCGTGCGGATCGCTGCGGCGCAGCGCCCACAGCATCACGTCCAGGCTCTGCTCCAGCACCGCGCCGTCCTCGGCGACCAGCACCGGTACCGTCCCCTTGGGAGAGGCGGCGAGCATGTCGGCCGGCTTGTTCTTCAGCGCCACCTCACGCAGCTCGCACCGCTGGCCGCCGGCGACCAGCGCGAGGCGGGCGCGCATCGCATAGGGGCAGCGGCGGAATGAGTAGAGAACGGGCAGGGCGGGAGGCATTCGATCCGGACAGGCGAAGCAGCCGATTTTCGGACATGCCACGGCCGTTTTTTCCAGACAATCGGGCCCCATGGGTGAACGCCTCTTCCTCCGGCTCGACGACGACCCGCTGCACGGGCCGGAATCGGGTGCACCCGCCGGCACGCTGCGCGCGTTTCCGGTCGCGGCCGCGCTGCGCGGACATGTATCGCACCTCATGCTGTGCCGCGAGAACCTTGCCGACGGCCACGAGGTACGCGAGCGGGTGTTGCCTGACGGCGCTGTGCGGCTGATCTTCAACTTCGGCGATGCGCCCTTCGTCGGGGACGAGCAGGGGCAGGCGGTGGAAGCCATCGGCGCCTCGATCACGCCGGTCATGTTGCGCATGCGGCGGAAGGTGGAGGGCCTTTCCGTCACCCTCCGCCCCGGTGCCGCCGCCGCGCTGCTGGGACTGCCGGCCGGAGAGATTGGCGGCACGGCGGTGCATCTCGACGAGCTCTGGCGTGGCGAAGGCGCGGAACTGCTCGAACGCATGACCGAAGCGCGTGACGACGCGACGCGTGTGGCACAGCTGCAGGCCGCGCTGCTGCGCAGGCTCCGCGATGACGATGCCGGCGGCAACGCTGCCGCCATCCGCGCGGCGCAACTCATCGCAGACTCCGGTGGGCGGCGCCCTTTGCGCGAGGTGGCTGCGGCCGTGGGCGTCGGAGAGCGGCGCCTGCAGCAGCTCTTCCATGCCCACGTGGGGCTTTCGCCGCGCGCCTGGAGCCGGCTCGCGCGCATGCACGGCTGCCTGCGCGCGCTGCGGCAGCAGCCTTCGCCGGCCTGGGCCGAGGTGGCGCTGGAGGGCGGCTTCTACGACCAGTCGCATCTGGTCAACGAGTTCCGCGCGCTGTGCGGCGTCACGCCGACCGAGTTCCTCGACCAGGCGGTTTCGGGTTCTTCCAAGACGGCGGGTTGAGCGCTGGCTATCTTCATCCGCTCTCAGGCAAAAGGATCAAAGGAGCCATCAGGATGAACGACGAAGAAAAGACGCCAGGCCGGCCGCTGAAGGACTGCGTGGCGGTGGTGACCGGCGCGAGCCGCGGCGCAGGGCGCGGCATCGCGATCGAACTGGGCGCTGCCGGCGCCACCGTGTACGTCACCGGCCGCAGCACGCGCGCGCAGCCCGCCGCCACCTACGGCCAGTTGATGGCCCTGTCGGACATGGCCGCGCTGCCCGGCAGCATTGACGACACGGCAGACGAGGTCACGCGTCTGGGCGGTCGCGGCATTGCGGTGCGCTGCGACCACACCAGCGAGGAAGACGTGGCCGCGCTCTTCGCCCGCGTGGAGCGCGAGGCCGGCCGCATCGACCTGCTGGTGAACAACGCCTGGGGCGGCCACGAGACCTTCACCGGCGTGTTCGAGGCGCCGTTCTGGGAACACCCGCTGTCGAACTGGGACTCGATGTTCGACCGCGGCGTGCGCAACCACCTGCTGGCCAGCCGCTGCGCCGCGCCGCTGATGGTGCGGGCGAAGAAGGGCCTGATCGTCACCACCACTTTCTGGGACCGAGGCCACTACATGCGCGGCAGCCTCTTCTACGACCTGGCCAAGGCATCGATGACGCGGCTGGCCTTCGGCATGGCGCAGGACCTGAAGCCGCACGGCGTGGCCTCGGTGGCGGTGTCGCCCGGCTGGATGCGCACCGAGTTCGTGCTGGCCGGCCACAAGACCGACGAGGCCCACTGGCAGCAGCGCCCCGAACTGTCGCGCACCGAGTCGCCGCGCTACGTGGGGCGGGCCATCGCGGCGCTGGCCGGCGACCCGATGGTGATGGACAGGAGCGGCGAGGTGCTGCGCGTGGGCGACCTGGCGCGCGAATACAGTTTCACCGACATCGATGGCAGGCAGGTTCCGCCTTTCGAGATGTAGCAGGCCAGGGACGGCGGCCGAAGCAGGCAAATGCTGACAGGTGCAGGCGGCCGCGCGGTGAGGAAATCTCGTTCATCGTTTGTTCTTCCGGAGGCGATCCATGGCGACCCAGACATCCCCGGCCCGGCCACAGCTCAAGCCCGCCATCGAACTGGCTCGGGCCAACCCGGTGCGCTTTCCCAACGAGAGCGCCGAATACCGCGAGGCCCGCACGGCGCTCCTGGCCGAGGAGATCGAACTGCGCCGCCACCTGGAGCGCGTGGCGCAGCAGCGGCGCGAGCTGCCGCCGGGCGGCGTGGTGCCGCAGGACTACCTCTTCGAGGGCAGGGAAGGGCCGGTGCGGCTTTCCGGGCTCTTCGGCGGGCACGGCACGCTCATCACCTACAACTGGATGTTCGGCCCGAAGCGCGAGCGCCCGTGCCCGATGTGCACTTCGCTGTTGAGCGCCTACGACGGCGAGATGCCCGACATCCTGCAGCGCGTGGCTTTCGCGGTGATCGCGACTTCGCCTATCGCCCGGATGACGGCCTTTGCCGCCGAGCGCGGCTGGCGCTACCTGCCGCTGTATTCGTCGGCGGGCAACACCTTCAACCGCGACTATGCGGGCGAGACGCCCGACAGCGGCGACAACCCCGCGTTCAACGTGTTCCGGCGCGAGAGCGACGGAACCATCCGCCATTTCTGGGCCGGCGAAATGGGCGCCGGAGCGTCAGACCCGGGGCAGGACCCCCGCGGCGCGCCCGATCCGATGCCGATCTGGAACCTGCTCGACATGACGCCCGAGGGCCGAGGGTCGGACTGGTATCCGAAGCTCGCCTACTGAGCGGCCGGGGCGAGCCCGCGTACATCGATGCGGAAGCGCAGCTCCGGCGTGCCGCCGAGTGCGGGCAGCTTGACGAATTCTTCCACCAGCACGCCGCCGTTGGCGCGGATCACCTGCTGCGAGGCGATGTTGCCGGGGTCGGTCGTGATTTCCACCTGGTCGAGGCCCCTGGCGCGCGCTTCGGGCAGCAGGGCGCGCAGCGCGGCCTTGGCGTAGCCCTTGCCGCTTTTCCACGGCACCACGGCGTAGCCGATGTGGCCGAGGCAGTAGGCGGGCAGGGAGTTGGTGCCCGGCTGCCAGCGCAGCTGGATGCTGCCGCAGAACTCGCCGTCCCACATCCAGCGCCGGTAGCCCGGCAGGCGCGGCACGGTGCCGCCATCGGGCAGCGAGACGGGCGGGCCCTTGGCTTCCGGGTCGACGAGGCTGGCCAGAAAGCGCGCGGGGTCGATGCGGATCTGGGCAAGCTCTTCCAGGCCGGCCTCGGGCCGGAGGTTGTTGGGCGACCAGCCGCGCTCCAGCGCCGCAATGTAGCCGGGGAGATGTTCCCGCGAAGGCCAGACGAGCTGCAAGGGCGAGGCGGAGAAATCGGAAAGGGCGGTCATGCCGCCGATGGTAGGCGAAGGCCCCGGCGCGGCAGAAAACGCAACGCAGTTGCATTGGGTTCATATAATGCAATTCTGTTGCATATATGGAGCCGATCCCCATGGCCGACCGCCTTCCCGTTACCGTGCTCTCCGGCTTCCTTGGCGCCGGCAAGACCACGCTGCTGAACCACATCCTCCACAACCGCGAAGGCCGGCGCGTTGCGGTCATCGTCAACGACATGAGCGAGGTCAACATCGACGCGGCGCTGGTGCGCAATGGCGGTGCCGAGCTCTCGCGCACCGACGAGAAGCTGGTGGAGATGAGCAACGGCTGCATCTGCTGCACGTTGCGCGAGGACCTGCTCGTCGAGGTGCGGCGCCTGGCGAAGGAAAAGCGTTTCGACCAGCTGGTGATCGAGTCCACCGGCATTTCCGAACCCCTGCCGGTGGCCGAGACCTTCACCTTCGCCGGGGAGGACGGCAAGAGCCTGTCGGACGTGGCGCGGCTCGACACCATGGTGACGGTGGTCGACGCCTTCAACTTCCTGCGCGATTACGGCTCGCCCGACAGCCTGGGCCAGCGCGGGCAGTCGCTGGGCGACGAGGACACGCGCACGGTGGTCGACCTGCTGATCGAGCAGATCGAGTTCTGCGACGTGCTGGTGGTCAACAAGACCGACCTCGTCACGCCCGAGGAGCGCGAGCGGCTGATGGCGATATTGCGCAGCCTGAATCCGCGTGCGCGCATCGAGGTGTCGGAGTTCGGCCGCGTGGCGCTCGACCGCGTGCTCGACACCGGCCTCTTCGACTTCGAGCAGGCCGAGCGGGCGCCCGGCTGGCTGGCCGAGCTGCGCGGCGAGCATGTGCCCGAGAGCGAGGAATACGGCATTCGCAGTTTTGTCTACCGCTCGCGGCTGCCGTTTCACCCGATGCGCTTTTGGAAGCTGGTGCAGAGCGAGTGGGAGGGCGTGGTGCGCTCCAAGGGCTTCTTCTGGCTCGCCAGCCGCGCCACGCGCGCGGGTTCGTGGTCGCAGGCCGGCGGGGCCTGCCGCTACGGCGTGGCGGGCTTCTGGTGGGCGGCGGTGCCGCGCGAGCACTGGCCGACCGATCCGGATGCGCTGGAGCTCATCCGCAAGAACTGGGACCCTGCCACCGGCGATGCCCGCCAGGAGCTGGTGCTGATCGGCATCGGCATGGACGAAGAGGCGCTGCGCGCCCGGCTGGACGCCTGCCTGCTCACCGAAGACGAGATGCGCTTCGGCGCTTCGTGGTGGCAGAACTTCCCGGATCCGTTCCCGTCCTGGAACGTCTGAGGCGCGCTATCTGGCGCAGTCGCCGCAGGTGCCGTGGAGAGTCAATGCGGTGTGGCGCGTATCGATGCCCTGCTTGCGCAGCGCTCGCCCCAACCGGCCCATCACCTTCGGCAGCTCCGGGTCGGAGGGCAGCGCCAGCACCTTGTGGCACTGGTCGCATTCGAAGGTGTTGCCCGACTCGGCCTCCACGTGGCGCGAGAAGCGGTTGACGCGGTCGGCGCCCACGCGGCGGTCGCACAGGCCGGCCTCGACCAGCCGGTCGAGCACGCGGTAGACCGTCACCCGATCGGGCGCCTCGCCGGTGGCGGCGGTGTAGGCGGCTGCCACTTCCTCGTGCGTCAGGGGTTGCGAACTGTGCTCGATGAGCTCGAGCACGGTCTGGGCGGCGCGCGTCACGCGCAGGCCGTTCTCGCGCAGCAGCGTTTCGCTGTCGAACGGGGCGGCGCGCGGGGGCTTCGGGTGCGAGGTCGGGGTCTTCATGAGGTCTTCTTGCGAAACGCCATTGTGTTGCATCCCGGGGCGGCGTGGACAGCGGGCGGCCGAATCGCCCGCCTGGCATGCCAGATAATCGCCGCCATCGTCGAGACAGACAGACCACCGGGCGGCACGAACAGCATGGACATAGAGCGGGGCGGCGACGTACTCAGCCACGTGCTTGCGACATACAGGTCCGAAAGAGCCGTGACCGCGCGCTTCTCGCTGTCGGCCCCCTGGTCACTGCACTCCACCGGCGTGGCCGGCCCGCTGATCCGCATGTGCACCGGGGCGCCGTACTGGATCGCGGTGGACGGCGCAAAGCCGGTGCAGGTGGCGCCGCACGACATCGCGATGCTGCCGCAGGGCGGGGCGCATACCGTGTCGTCCGCGCCGGGGCTGGAGCCGGTGCCGTTCCGCTCGCTGATCGAGGCGCACTCGGTCGGCCGGCATGGCGACCACCCCATCGTCTTCTCGCACGGCGGAGGCGGCCCGGCCACCGAGCTCTTCTCGCTGCACCTGTGGATGCCCGCGCAGGGGCTGGGCTCCATCATCGGCAGCCTGCCGCCGCTGATCGTGCTGCGGCAGGCGCAGATTCCCACCACCGCCTCGCTCGCGCAGGCCATGGAAACGCTGGTGAACGAGACCATCACCCAGCGCCCGGGCTGGCAGCTGTCGGCGGCGCGCATGGCCGACCTGCTGCTGGTGCACATCCTCTGTGAGCACCTCTATGCCCAGCCGCAGGCGCAGGAGCACGGCGAAAAGTTCGGCAGCCTGCGCGGACTGGACGACGAGAGCATCGCCCGCGCGATCTCGCTGATGCACGAGCGGCCCGGGCATCCGTGGTCGGTGGCCTCGCTGGCGCAGGCCAGCTACCTGTCGCGCACCGTCTTCAGCGAGCGCTTCCGCGCGCTGGTGGGCGTGACGCCCATGCACTACCTGGGCTCCTACCGCATGACGCTGGCCGCCGAGAAACTCAAGAACCGGCAGCTGAGCCTGCACCAGGTGGCCGAGGCGGTCGGCTATGCGTCGGAAAAGGCCTTCTCGCGCGCGTTCCAGCGCTGGACGGGCATGACGCCGAGCGCCTACGCGCGCCGGGCCGAAACGGACTGAACCCACTGTCCCGTACGCCCGGTGCCCAAATCCGGCCTGCCGGAGGTTGAGGCCGCCACCCGCCAGCCGAACAATCGGCGCATGGCCACCACCCCACGCAAGAGAGTCGTTCCCGAAGTCCGCAACCCCGCGCTCGAGCTGTCGCTGGTGAAGCCCATCGCCACCGGCGACAACGCCCAGCGCGCCGCCACCGCGCGCGACACCGACGGCGAGCCGCTCACCGCCTTCGAGGGCGCGAGCAACCCCTACCTGGAGCACCAGCGCAACGACCTGCTGCTGAGCCTGCAGCACATGCGCAGCGAAGGCCACGACGAGATGGTCTTCATGTGCATCACCCACTGCAAGGAGCTGAGCTTCAAGGCCATTCACTACGAGCTGGTCAACATGCAGGCGCGCATCCGGGCCGACGACGTGGCCGGCGCGCTGCAGCTGGTGCCGCGCGTGCGGGCGCTGCTCGAATTCCTCGGCAAGACCTGGGATGTGCTCTCGACCATCACGCCGCACGAGTTCAACCAGTTCCGCAACACGCTGGGTGTCGCCTCGGGCCAGCAGTCGTACATGTACCGGCACGTGGAATTCATCCTCGGCAACAAGTCGGTGCCGCTGGCACGCGCGCATGCCAACAACCCCGACGTGTGGCCCTACATGGAGCGCGCGCTGAATTCGCCGAGCCTGTACGACGACGTGCTGGCGCTGCTGCACCGCCGCGACATCGCCGTGCCGCCCGAGGCACTGTCGCGCGACTGGTCGGCGCCCTATGTGCCCAACCCGGGCGTGGAGGCCGCGTGGCTCTGGGTGTACGGCGACCCGACGCCCGAGAACGAGCTTTACCGCCTCGGCGAGGCGCTGATGGACATCGCCGACGTGTTCTCGCAATACCGCTGGCGGCACTTCGTGTCGGTCGAGCGAATCCTGGGCTTCAAGCCCGGCACGGGCGGCTCGGCCGGCGTGGGCTGGCTGCGCAGCGTGGTCGACCACCGGTTCTTTCCCGAGCTCTGGTCGGTGCGGACCCAGCTCTGAGCTTTTCTCGCTTCCTTTCTTCCTTCCCAGGAGTTTTCGTGTTCGACCAATTGCCGGCCTATGCCGACGACCCCATCCTCGGCCTCTTCGAGGTCTACAAGGCCGACCCGAGGCCGTTCAAGGTGAACCTCGGCATCGGCATCTACTGCGATGAAGCGGGGCAGGTGCCGGTGCTCGAATCGGTGCGGGCTGCGCGCGAGGCGGGCGTTGGGGCTCGCGGGCCCAGCGTCTATCTGCCGACCGAGGGTGGCGAGGCCTACCGCGACGCCGTGCGCGAACTGGTTTTCGGCAAGAACGCCGACGACATCGTGGTGGTGCAGACCGTCGCCGGCACCGGTGCGCTGAAGGTGGGCGCCGATTTCCTGAAGGGTATGCTGCCCGATGCCGCGATCTGGATGCCCGACCCGACCTGGGCCAACCACGCCGCGATCTTTGCTGGCGCGGGTTTCCGTGTCGAAAACTACCCGTACTATGCGAAGGAGACCGGCGGCTTCGACCTCGACGGCGCCGTCTCCGCCTTGCAGAAGCTGCAGGCCGGCAGCGTGGTGCTGCTGCATCCCTGCTGCCACAACCCGACCGGCGTTGATCCGACCCAGGCCGAGTGGCACGCGCTTCTCGACGTGATCGAGCAACGCGGCCTGCTGCCCTTCTTCGACGTGGCCTACCAGGGCTTCGCGCACGGCGTGGACGAGGACGCCTGGGCCGTGCGCGAATGCGTGCGACACGGCATCGCCTGCCTGGTGGCGAGTTCGTTCTCGAAGATCTTCTCGCTGTACGGCGAGCGCGTCGGCGCGCTGGGCGTGCATGCGCCCAAGGCCGACAAGGCGCGGCTGCTGGGGCAGCTCAAGCTGGCGATTCGCCGCAGCTATTCGTGCCCGCCTGCGCTGGGTGCGGCGCTGGTTGAGGCGGTGCTGTCCAGTCCGGCATCGAATGCGCAGTGGCGCGCCGAGCTCGATGCGATGCGCGGCCGCATGCGCGAGGTGCGCACCAGCCTGCACCGCAAGCTGGGCGAGGCACTGCCGGGGCGCGACTTCGGCTTCCTCGTCGCGCAGAACGGCATGTTCAGCTACTCGGGGCTGTCGGCCGCGCAGATCGAGGCACTGCGCTCGCGCTTCGGGGTGTACGTGGTGTCGTCGGGACGCATCTGCGTCGCGGGGCTCAATGCTTCCAACATCTCCCATGTGTGCGAGGCACTGGCCGAGGTGTGTTCCGGCGGAGAAACCCGATGAAGCCGGTCTGCAGCATCCTGATCGTCGGCGCGGGCATCGCGGGCTGCTCGGCGGCCATCGCGCTGGCCCGCAAGGGCTTCGGCGTGACGCTGGTCGAGAAGCAGGCCGAATGGCGCTTCCAGAGCTCGGGCATCTTCATCTACGGCAACGGGCTGGAGGCGCTGCGCCGCGTCGGCGTGCTGCCGGAGATCCTGGGCGCGGGCTTCGCCATCGAGGACGGACGCAACGTCTACCTGGACCATCGCGGCGAGCCCATCGTCGACGTTTTCTATCCGTGTTCCAGCGGCGGCGCGGCGCCCATCGTGGGCATCAAGCGCTCGGAGATGCACCGCATCCTGGCCGCGCAGCTCGACCTGCTGGGCGTGGAGATCAGGCTGGCGACGACGGTGGCGAAGATCGACGCGCCGGCCGGCGGCGATCGTGCCGAGGTCGTGTTCTCCGACGGCACGGCGCGGCGCTTCGACCTCGTCGTCGGCGCCGACGGCATCCGCTCGCAGGTGCGCGAGGCCGTGTCCGGCGCGCTCGCGCCGCGCTACTCGGGCTTCGGCGTGTGGCGCAGCGTGCACGAGCGGCCGCGCGAGCTGGACGCCAAGATCATGATGATGGGCATCGGCAAGCGGCTGGGCATCATGCCGATCAGCAACGACAGGCTCTATATCTTCGGCACGGTCGCCGAGCCCGCGGGGCGCTGGTATCCGAAGGAGAGCTGGTCCGGGCAGATGCGCGAGCGCTTCGCCGAGTTCGGCGGGCCGGCGCGGCAGTTCCTCGACCAGCTCGGCGCGGATTCCGAGGTGCTCTACACGGCCGTCGAGGAAGTGCAGGCGCCGCTGCCCTGGCATGCGGGTCGCGTGCTGCTGATCGGCGATGCGGCGCATGCCTCCACGCCCTTCATGGGGCAGGGCGGCGCGATGGCGGTGGAAGACGCGGTGGTGCTGGCCGACATGCTCGCGCGCCACGGCATCGCCGAAGCCACGCTGCAGGCCTTCGGCGAGCGCCGCCATCCGATGTGCCGCTTCGTGCAGGAGGCTTCGCGCAAGGTGGGCGAGGCCGGCGCCGTGGAAGACGCCGAAAGCTGCGCCCGGCGCAACGTGGCGATGCGCGAGGGCGCGCAGCAGCAGGTCGATGCCTTCTACCGCCAGCTGGCGGGGTTCGCGGTGCCGCATATGCCGGAACCGGCCTAAGCATCTGACAAATGGGTCGTTCGCTTGCGGGCGAGGGCGCGACAGAATCGCGCCCTTTGTCTCCTGCTATCGAAAGTTCGCCATGCGTGCCCATCTCTCCTTGTCGAAGCTGCTGAAACCCGCCTTTGTGCTGCTGGCGTATGCTTCGCTGACCATGGCGGCGCAGGCGCAGGCGCAGGCGCAGGCCCAGGCGCAGGCCCAGGCGCAGCCGGCGGCCGGCGCCTATCCGTCGAAGCCCGTGCACATCACCGTGGCGAACACGCCCGGCAGCTCGCCCGACGTGCTGGCGCGCTACCTGGGGCAGCGCCTTTCGGAGCAGTGGAAGCAGCCGGTGGTCGTGGACAACCGCGCGGGCGCGGCGGGCATCCTGGCGGCCGACGGGCTGGCCAAGGCGCAGCCGGACGGCTATTCGCTGCTGGTGGGCGCCGACGGGCCCATCACCATCCTCCCCAACATCCAGGCCGGGCTGCCCTACGACGCGCGGCGCGACCTTGTGCCGGTGGTGTCTCTGGGGCAGATCGACTTCGTGCTGGTCGCCAACCCGAAGACGGGCTTTCGCACGGTGGCCGACTTCGTGCGCGCGGCCAAGGCCAGGCCGGGGCACATCAACTACGCCTCCGCCGGCAACGGCAGTCCGCAGCAGCTGAGCATGGAGCTGCTCAAGCAGAAGGCGGGCATCTACGTCACCCACATCCCTTACCGCGGCGGCCCGCTGGGCATGCAGGACGTGATCGCGGGGCAGGTCGACGTGATGTTCATCGCCGTCGGCCCCGCGCTGCCGCACATCCGCAGCGGCCGGCTGGTAGCGCTGGGCACCAGCGGCGAGAAGCGCCATGCGCTGCTGCCCGAGGTGCCGACGGTGGCCGAGAGCTACAAGGGATATCGCTCGGGCACGTGGTTCGGCCTGTTCGCGCCGGCGCGCACGCCGCAGCCGGTGCTGGACGCCATCGCCTCGGAGGCCGGGCGCATCGTGCAGGCCCCGGCCGCACGCGCCGAACTGGCGGCGCAGGGCATCGAGGCCACGGGGTACGCGCAGCGCCAGTTCCAGACGCAGGTATCGGCCGAATACGAGCGCTATGCGCAGATCGTGAAGGCCGTGGGCATCAAGGCCGAATAGCAGGAATCGCCCAAGTTCCGCCCGGGGAAGTAACGGCGGGGCTTTACATCGAAACCTTGTGCAAGTCGGTCTACCGGCCGTTTCCGCGGCTCGGGCGACGCCGGGATGCGCTAAGGTCCGGGCATCCGCGTTCCTGAATACCTTCGCCCGACCATGTCCCGTCCTCCCATCGAGATCGAAACTGCCCCCAACCCCACCGCCACGGTGATCGTGATGCACGGCCTCGGCGCCGACGGCAACGACTTCGTTCCCATCGCCGGCGAGCTCGACCTGTCGGCCGTGGGGCCGGTGCGCTTCGTGTTCCCCAACGCGCCCGTGATGCCCGTGACCATCAACGGCGGCTACCGGATGCCGGCCTGGTACGACATCGTCGTGCCCGACCTCGAGGCACAGGAAGACGAAGCCGGCCTGCGCCGCTCGCAGGCGACCATCGAGGCCGTCATTGCCAACGAGAAAGCCCGGGGCATCGTGGCCGGGCGCATCGTGGTGGCGGGTTTCTCGCAAGGCTGCGCGATGGCGCTGATGACCGGCCTGCGCCACACCGAGCGGCTGGCCGGCGTCGTCGGCCTCTCGGGCTACCTGCCGATCGCCGCCACCACCGCGGCCGAACGCCACGCGGCCAACCATGAGACGCCGGTGTTCCTCGCCCATGGCCGGCAGGACCCGGTGGTGCCCTACGCGGCCGCCGTGCGCACGCGCGAGGCGCTTTCCGCGTTGGGCTACGCCGTCGAATGGCACGAATACGACATGGCGCACTCGGTGTGCATGGAAGAAGTCGCCGACCTCAACCGCTTCCTGCTGCGGGTGCTCGGCTGAACCAGATCAACGCTCGCACGAAGGAGCCGCAACATGATCCTCGTCATCGGCCACGCACTGGCCAAGCCCGATACCCTGCAGGCGATGCTCGCCATCAGCACCGAGCACGTGCTGCGCTCGCGCTCCGAGCCCGGCTGCATCTCGCATGAAGTCTCGACCGACGCGCAGGAGCCGCTGCGCCTGACCTTCGTGGAGCGCTGGAGCGACATGGATGCGCTGCAGGCCCACTTCCGCGTGGACGCCTCGCGCGCGTTCGCCAAGGCGCTTTCGGCGATGGCGGAGGGCACACCGGAGATCCACGTCTACCGCTCGGAAGAGATCGACCTCTCGGCGGGCCAGGCCAAGGCCTGAACCGCGTCCGGAACGCCGACAGCTATCAAAAACATAGCGCACAACAGGGTAACCAGCCCCGGGATTCCCTGCACGAGCAGTGCCCGCTTGCCCGTGCTACCTTCCAGCCCCTCAGAAGATTGATGGGTCATAACAATATGAGCAACAGATTGCAGGAGAGGTTGGGTGCACTTTCAGCCGCACGACTGAAGGGCATGCGACGCGGTATCGAGAAGGAGAGCCTGCGCGCGCTGCCCGACGGCAAGCTTGCGCTGACGCCGCATCCGCTCGCACTGGGCTCCGCGCTCACGCATCCGCACATCACGACCGACTTCAGCGAATCGCAGCTCGAACTCATCACGGGCGTGCACGCGGACGTCGACTCGGCCGTCGAGGAACTCACGCGGGTGCACCAGTTCACCTACCGCGTGCTCGACGGACTGGGCGACGAGCGCCTCTGGGTGTCGAGCATGCCCTGCGGCCTGCCGACCGACGAGACCATTCCGATCGGCCGCTACGGCTCCTCGAACGTGGGCCGTGCCAAGAGCGTCTACCGCATGGGCCTGAGCCACCGCTACGGCCGGCGCATGCAGACGATTTCGGGCATCCACTACAACTGGTCGCTGCCCGAGGTGTCGAGCGAAGAGTATTTCGCGCTCATCCGCAACTTCCGCCGCCACGCCTTCCTGCTGCTGTACCTGTTCGGCGCCTCGCCGGCGCTGTGTTCGAGCTTCGTGGCGGGCCGTCCGCACGAGCTGCAGCCGCTGGGCGACGGCAGCATGTTCATGCCGCACGGCACCTCGCTGCGCATGGGCCGGCTGGGCTACCAGAGCGACGCGCAGGCCTCGCTGGCCGTGAGCTACAACAGCCTCGAAGGCTATGCCGCCTCGCTGCAGGACGCGCTCACCCGCCCGTGGCCGGCCTACGAGGCCATCGGCATCCGCAACCTGGGCGGCGACTACAACCAGCTCGGCACCAGCCTGCTGCAGATCGAGAACGAGTTCTACGGCACCATCCGCCCCAAGCGCGTGATCAACCCCGGCGAGCGTCCGCTGCACGCGCTGCGCGAGCGTGGCGTGGAGTACGTCGAAGTGCGCCTGATGGACCTCGACCCCTTCGAGACCGTCGGCATCAACGCGCAGACCATGCGCTTCATCGATGTGTTCCTGCTGCACTGCCTGCTGAGCGACAGCCCCGACGACACGCCGCAGGAAATCGCCGACCTCGCGCAGAACCAGCATCTCACCGCCGCGCGCGGCCGCGAGCCGGGCCTGAAGCTGCGGCGCAACGGCGCCGAGGTGACGCTCGCCGACTGGGGCCTGGAGCTGGTCGGGCAGTGCCTGCCCATCGCCGCCGCGCTCGACGCGGCGCAAGGCAGCGGCACGGCGCATGCCGACGCGGTGCGCGCCGCCGGCGCCGCGCTGCGCAACCCCGACAGCCTGCCCTCGGCCCGCGTGCTGGCGGCCATCGAGAAGGAACACGCCAACTCCTTCGTCGGCTTCGTGCGCGCCCGCTCCGAGCAGACCCGCGCCACGCTGCTGGACCTGCCGTTCTCGGCGGCCCAGCAGGCCGAGTTCGAGCGGATGACGGCCGAGTCCATCCAGGAGCAGAAGCGCATCGAGGCGGCAGACACCATGCCCTTCGAGATCTACCGCGAGCAGTACGTCTCGCCCGCGCGCCTGGGCATGCCACGCAGCCGCACTCCGGTCGCTGCCTGAGCGCCGCTGACGCGCTGGCGACTGGGCTCGCCGCGCCGAAGCTGCCCCGCGGCCGCTTTCTGGGGTAAAACGCCACGCTGCCGCCCGGGCAAGGCAAGCCCGGCGCGGCAACGAACAACGGCAACTCCCATGGAAGGCGACACAGAGACATGAGCAACGGCAGCAACCTCGATTTCAAGGGCCGCGTGGCCATCGTGACCGGCGCGGGCGGCGGCCTGGGCCGCCAGCATGCGCTGGCGCTGGCCGCGCGCGGCGCGAAGGTGGTGGTCAACGACCTGGGCGGCGCGCGCGACGGCTCCGGCGGCTCGGTGAGCGCCGCGCAGGCGGTGGTGGACGAGATCAAGGCGGCCGGTGGCGAGGCGATTGCCAACGGCGCGTCGGTGACCGACTTCGAGGCGGTGCAGGCCATGGTCAAGGAGGCGGTCGACGCCTGGGGTCGCGTCGACATCCTCGTGAACAACGCGGGCATCCTGCGCGACAAGAGCTTCGCCAAGATGGACCTGGCCGACTTCCGGCTGGTGGTCGACGTGCACCTGATGGGCGCCGTGAACTGCACCAAGGCCGTCTGGGCGCTGATGAACGAGCAGAAGTACGGCCGCATCGTGATGACCACTTCTTCGTCAGGCCTGTACGGCAACTTCGGCCAGAGCAACTACGGCGCGGCCAAGCTTGCGCTGGTGGGCCTCATGCAGACGCTGAGCATCGAGGGCGCGAAGAACGACATCCGCGTGAACTGCCTGGCGCCCACGGCGGCCACCCGCATGACCGAGGACCTGTTCCCCAAGGAAATGCTCGAAGCCTTCCGCCCCGAAGCGGTGGTGCCGGCGATGCTGGTGCTGGCCGGGCAGGACGCGCCCAACCGCACCGTCCTCTGCGCGGGCGCCGGCACCTTCGAGGCCGCGCACATCACGCTGACGCAGGGCGCCTGGCTGGGCATCGAGGCCGACACGCCCGAGCAGCTGGCGGCGCGCCTGCCGGAAGTGACCGACCGCGAAGGCGAGGTCGTGCCGCAAAGCGGCGCTGCCCAGGGCGCCAACGAAGTCGCCAAGGGCATGGCGAACGCGAAGCGGGGCTGAGCCCGGCACCGTGTTCATGGCGCGCTTGACCTTGAGCGCACTCGAGCATTTCCAATGAATTCACCGGATGTCCGGTTCATTCATTCAAAGCAAGGAAATCGAGCCATGAACACGATCGACAACAAGGCCCTGGTCCAGCACATCCACGACGAGCTGGACAAGGGCAACGGCCGGCCCTTCGTCGAGAGCCTCGCCGACGACGCGAGCTGGAAGCTCGAAGGCAGCACCGCCTGGTCGCGCACCTACCAAGGCAAGAAGGCGATCCGCGAGGAGCTGCTGGACCCGCTCTTCGCCCAGTTCGCCGCGCCCTACAGGAGCAAGACAGAGCGCGTCATCGCCGAGGGCGACCGGGTGGTGGTGCTCTTCAGCGGCGACGTGCCCACCAAGGCCGGCAAGCGCTACAACAACCGCTATTGCTACGTCTACCGACTCGAAGGAGGCAAGGTGAAAGAGCTGACCGAATACTTCGACACCGCGCTGGTGCAAGAGGCGCTGCAGCCTCCGACCGTCGTCCATGCCGGCTGAGGAAGCCACCAAAAGGGGCTCTCCCTTCCACATCGGCGAACTGGCCAAGCGCACAGGCCGCACGGTGCACGCCATCCGCTGGTATGAGACGCAGGGGCTCGTGCCCGGCGTGGCGCGCGACGAGGGCGGCCGGCGCCTCTACGTCGAGCTGCATGTCGGCTGGCTCGACCTGATGGAGCGGCTGCGCCGCACCGGCATGTCGATCGCCGAGATGCGCGAATACACCGCGCTCGCGCTGCAGGGCAAGACCACGCTGCGCGAGCGGCGCGACATGCTCGCAGCGCACCGCGAGCGCGTGAACGAAACCATCGCCGAGTGGAAGAGGGCGCTGTCGCTTGTCGAGCGCAAGATCGACTTCTACGACGAGTGGATGGCCAGCGGGCATCGCCCGCCGCTCATTGCCGCGGAACCCTTGCCCGCGCCGAGGAAGCGCGGAAGCGGCGCTACTCGGCGATGAAGCCCGGATCGGTGCGGATCGAACCCCTGTCCCGGTGGTTGTGAAGCCGTCCCAGCGTGTTCTCGATCAGGCGCTTGAGCTTGTCGGAGGCGCCACGGAAAGCCTCGTCGAGGCTGGCCGCGTGCTGCGTCACCGCCAGCGGCTGGTGGTGCGCCAGGCGCGCTTCCATCACGCAGCACTTGTCGCTGCCTCCGGCCTTGTCGTGGTTCTCGTCGCTCAGGTGCACCTCGACGCGCGTCACGTCGTCGACGAAACGGCCCAGGTTCTGCTTGATCTCGGTGTCGGCCCAGCGCTCCAGCGCGTCCTTGTTGGTGATGCCGTTGCTCGTATTGACCTGTATCTGCATGCAATATCCTCGCTGGATGGATGAACGAAGGCCCACTTTGCACCGTGCGGCGCCGGGCGGGCCGTAGGTCTGGTTCCTACCCGCGCGACGGGCAGGCCCCAATCAGCTCTGGATGTAGGTGGTCAGCTGCTCGATGGTGGCTTCCTGGTCCGAGATGATGTCGTCCATCAGGTCCTGGATGGAGATCATGCCGACCACCCTGTCGCCATCGACCACCGGCAGGTGGCGGAACTTGCGCTGGCTCATGAGCGCCATGCACTCGCGGGTGCGGGTGTGCGGCGTCACGGTCATCACGTCGGGCGTCATGATCTCGCGCACCTTCATTTCCTTGGAGTTCTTGCCCTGCAGCGCGACCTTGCGGGTGTAGTCGCGCTCGGAGAGAAAGCCCACCAGCCTTTCGCCGTCCATCACCATCAGCGCGCCGACCTCGAAGCGCGCCAGGATGGAGAGCGCGTCGAACACGCTGGTGTCGGGGGAGGTGCGCCATGCCGCGGAATCATGGCGCTTGAGCAGTTCGGAGACGGGTTTCATCGTGTGCAACTCCATGAAGGGTTTTCGATTCGACCGACGCTCGGGCGCCGCACTCGCTCAAATCATAGGGGCGATGAATGACCGCGCGGCGCAAAAAACTCTAAGGGATTGCGCGTGTGTGCAAGACACGCGCAATGCGCGAGAACTTAAGGCTGCGCAGCCGCGGCCGCAGGGGTGGCGATGAACACGCGGTTCAAAGCCACCGCGTCGCCGACCACCGTCTTCACCAGACCCTTCTCGTCGAACTGCACCTGGAACTCCGACCAGCTGTCGCGCCAGTAGCGCCACACAGGGGCGTCGAGGCTGGGGTTCTCGCTGGCCACCGGGTAGGCGATGGCCATCAGCACCTGCTCGCGCGTCATGCCGGGCATCACCTTGCCGGCGAGGATGGCCTCGCGCACCGGCGCGGGGAAGGTCGCCAGCTTCTGCTTCGGGTCGGCGGTCACCACGTAGCGTTGCGCGAAGGCCGGCAACGGGATGTTGCGGCTGTAGTCGTTCTTGATGCGCTGCTGCTTGCCGGCGAGCTCGAGGCTGAACCAGCGGAAGTCGTAGGCCGTGATGCGCGCCGGGGTGCCGACGGCGACGATGCTCGTGCCCTGCTCGTCGTAGTTGATGTCGCTGATCGAATCGCCGTAGGTGCGCATGTTGCAGCACAGGTAGCCGCTGACGAGCGGGCCGGGCGGCGGGGAGGGCCGCTGGGCATGGGCGACGGTGATGGACGCGGGCACGACGGTGGCTGCCAGCAGGGCGGCAGCGGCAAGGCGCTTGAGCATTTGTGGATTTCCCTCGGAGTTGTTGGAATCGCTGCGGATCGCTGTCCTCGGCAGCGAAGGGATTCTAGGAGCGAACAATCCCCAAGCGAAGGCAGAATGAGCGTCTGCAGCTATCGAAAGCGTAGCAACCAGCTTGCGTTCAGGTTCCCGGTTCACAATGCGCCCCGGCGGCCCCGCCGCCCACCCGAATTCACAGAGACAGCGCGAAAAGAAAGAAGAGCCCACCGATGGCGATCCAGTGGTTCCCCGGTCACATGTATTCGACCCAGAAGGCCATCACCGAACGGGTGAAGGACATCGACGTGGTCATCGAGTTGCTCGACGCCCGCCTGCCGGGCTCCAGCGCCAACCCGATGCTGGCCGAGCTCACGGCCGGCAGGCCCACGCTGAAGGTGCTCAACAAGCAGGACCTGGCCGACCCCGCGCGCACAGCCCTCTGGCTGGCGCACTACAACGCGCTGCCCGCCACCCGCGCCATTCCCCTCGACGCGAGCCAGACCACGCCCGCGCAGCAGATCGTGAAGGCCTGCCACGAACTCTCGCCCAACCGCGGCGGGCTGGCCAAGCCGATGCGGGTGCTGATCTGCGGCATTCCCAACGTGGGCAAGTCCACCCTCATCAACACCCTCACCGGCGGGCGCAAGGCCAAGACCGGCGACGAGGCCGGCATCACCAAGCTCGAGCAGCGCATTACGCTGGCCGACGACTTCTACCTGTGGGACACGCCCGGCATGCTGTGGCCGCGCATCATCGTGCCCAAGAGCGGCTACAACCTCGCGGCCAGTGGCGCGGTGGGGCGCAACGCCTTCGACGAGGAGGAAGTGGCGCTGGAACTGCTCGGCTACCTCAAGGCCAACTACGCCGCCGGCTTGGCCGCGCGATTCAAGCTCGTGGAGCTCGACGCCGAGACCATGGCCGGCATGAAGGACGAAGCCCTGCTCGACACCATCGGCCGCAAGCGCGGCGCGCTGCTGGGCAAGGGCCGCGTCAACCTGCAGAAGGCCGCCGAGATCGTGATGCACGAGTTCCGCGCCGGCAACCTCGGGCGCATCACCCTCGAGACGCCCGGGGAGTTCGCCGTGTGGCTGGCCGACGGCCAGCGCGCCGACGCCGAGCGCGCGGCGAAGAAGGCCGCGCGCAAGCAGAAGGGCAAGCCGAAGGCAGAGGCGGCGCCCGCGCAGGACGATTGAGCGACTGAGACCGGCCATGCCCGCGGCGCCCGACCACGATGCCCCGGCCGGCACGGCCTGGCACAAGGCGTTGGCGCGGCGCTTTCCGGATCTCCTGCCGGCATCGCTGGCAGCGCTCGCGGCGCACGCACGCAGGGAGACGCTGGGCGCGAACGGCATCGTGCTCACGGCCGGCACCGTCTGGCAGCACGCGTTCTGGGTCGAGCAGGGGATGCTGCGGCTCTTCTACATCGACAGCGAAGGGCGCGAATCGAACAAGAACTTCCATGCCGAGGATGCGTTCATCTGGCCCGTGACAGAGGCGATGCGGCACGAGCCCGCTGCCTTCTTCATCGCGGCGCTGGTGCCGGTCACGGTCTGGCGCCTGCCGTACGCCACGTTGCAGGCCACGGTCGAGGGGCTGCCTTCATGGACTGCGCTGCAGCTGCACGCGCTTTCGGGGCTGCTCGACGACAAGATGCGGCGCGAGCAGGTCTTCCTGCAATGCTCGGCGCGCCAGCGCTACGAGACCTTGCTGCGCGAACGCCCCGAGTGGGCGGGGCGCATCCCGCTGCGCCACCTGGCCTCGTACCTGGGCATGACGGACGTGTCGCTCTCGCGGCTGCGCGCTGAGATGGGACTTATCGAGGGTTAAGGCGCCTGCCGCGCGGCGGCCCGACAGTGCGGGCTTTCCCGTTCGAGGAGAGAGCCCGCCATGTCTTCGCGCAACCCGGCTGCCCCATTGCCGCTGGCCTTCCATGCCCTCGCCGTTTTCTGGCTCGGCGCGATGGCCGGCTTTTTCTGGACCTACAGCGCCAACGTCAACTTCGCGACCCTGGAGATGGACGGTGCCACCTATGCGCTCGTGCAGTCGGGCCTGAACCGCAACGTGCGGCACGCGATGTTCTTCGGCTTCTTCTTCGGCCCGCCGCTGCTGTGCGCGCTTGCCCTTGCCACGGACTGGCGCGCCTGCCGGGCTGGCTGGTGGCGATGCCTGCTGCTGGCGGGCGTGCTCTACGGGCTGGGCATCGTGCTGTTCACCGCGCAGGTCAACCTGCCGCTCAATGCGTACACCGAATCGTGGAATCCGCAGGCGCTGCCGCCCGACTGGGCGCAGACGCGCCTGCGCTGGAACGCCGCGAACCTCTGGCGCACCGTGGCCAGTGCGCTGGCCTTCGGGCTGGGGCTCGCGGCACTGTGTCTGCGGGCGACGGCCGCGGCTCAGTCCAGCGCGAACAGCGCGGCCGCCGCCTCGTCGAGCGCCGCGACCCTGCGCGAGTCGGAGCGCGGGCCGGCCGCCTGCAGCGCGCGCTGATACATCGCCACGCGCGTGGCCGACACCGGCCTGCACAGCGGCCGCCCGCGCGTCTGCGCGATGCCGCGTCCGGGCACCACGTAGCGCCCCGGGCTGAGCCGCGCGAAGCGGATGTAGGCCTGCAGCGTGGGGAGCACGTCGGCGTGCAGCGCGTTCATGCGCTTCTCGGCCTCCTTGCCGATCTGCGCGTAGCCCTTGGCGTCCTTGGTGATGGGCAGCCCGAGGATGTCGGCCATGTCGATCTCGAAGTGCGTGAAGTCGCCGTACGGGCGCTTGCAGTCGATGACGAAGCTGCTCCAGTTCGCGTGCTGCAGCAGGCGGATGTGCTCTTCGGTCACGTCGAAGGCCGCGCGCTTCTCGAAGGGCGGCTGGAAGGCGTAGTGGCCGGCCACGAAGCTCGCGTGCAGGAAGAAGGCGGCCGCCACGTTCACGAAGCGGTCGAAGACCGGCGAGCTGCCGCCGTCGAGCACATCGCCGAACTGCTCGAGCGTCATGTCGGGCGGCACGATGGCGGGCGCGCCGGATTCGCAGCCGACCCACTCGGCGTGGCTGCGGCGGAACCAGTCGATGTCGGCCTGCGTGATCTCGATGCTGCCCGGCTGGGGCGGCGCTGTCGGGGCGGATGCGGGCGCATCCTGCGACTGCCCGCAGCCCGAGGCGGCCAGCAGGGTGGTTGCGGCGCATGCGGCAGAAAGTACCAGCGCATCCCGCCGATGGAACCATCTCAATTTGTTCTCTCCAGGGAAAAGCTATCTGTCCGGCGCACGAGGATGCCATGCGGGCCTGACATCTGCCTGAGGACGGCCGGGGCATCGGGAGCGTCAGGGGCGCGGTGTAGGCTCGCCGCATCCACATCGCAAGGAGCGACATGACCGAAGCAGCGCAGGACCGAGGCAACGACGACGATGGTGACGACGACCTCTCGCCCGGCTGGGACGCCATCGCCGCCGCCATGGAGCGCCTCTACCCCGGCCAGGAGCCGAAGCACTACGGCACGGTGATCAAGTGGATGCTCGGCGGGCCCGATCCGCTGGACGGCGTGAGCGTGTGGAAGCGCATGGAGCCGGTGCCGCACTGGCACTACCTGAGCTACGGGCTCAGCGAGCTCTACACCAAGGAGTCGGACGTCGCCGAAACCAGCGGCTACGGCTTCGAGCTCACCTTCCGCCTCGCCTGCGAGCCCAACGAGGCCGAGCCGCCCGCGTGGGCCATCAACTTCCTGCAGAACCTCGCGCGCTACGTGTTCAAGAGCGGCAACGTGTTCGACGACGGCCACTGGATGACCGCCAACGGTCCCATCGCGCTGGAGCGCGAGACGCTGATCCGCTCGATGGGCTTCGTGTTCGATCCCGAGCTGCCGGCCATCGACACGCCCAACGGCCGCGTGAGCTTCATCCAGGTCGTGGGCCTGACGGAAGACGAGGAGCGCGCGGGCAAGCGCTGGGACACGCGCCGGCTGCTCGACGCGCTGCTGCCGGCGATGCCGCTGTGGGTGACCGACCTCGGGCGGCCCTCGCTGCTCGACGATGCCGAAGTGCGCGGGCGCGTGGAGGAGGGCGCGGCGCGCGAGGGCTCGTCCAGCGGTTTTCTCTTCACCGAAGTGCTGGGCTGGGAGACGAGCAAGCGGCTGCTGCGCGCGCCGGTCACCGAGATCACGCTGGGCGCGCGGCAGGTCGACGAGCTGGTCGCGCTGCTGCCGCTGCGGCTGCCTTTCGGGCGCGACTTCCACTTCGCGAGCCGCGAGCGGGCGCTGGTCTTCGCGCATGGCGAGACCGACAGCGTTTCCGAAGAAGACGGCAGACTCACGCTGCGGCTTTCCGATGCCACGGTGCGCGAGCTGGCCCGCACGCTGAAGCCGGTCGCCGGCACCTACGAGGTGCAGGGTCTTGGCGCCGTGCGCTGGAAGGTGCAGAAGACGACAATCAGGGACCCGCAGGGGAACGTTGTCGGCACCGTAGGCTGACCGGTCATCCCCACGCCAGCCCACAGCCAGCCCATCGCCAGCAACCCGACTCCAGATGCAACGTCTCACGCGTCAACGCAACGCCGTCTTCTCCGCCTTCAGCGACGCAGGCCGCGTCCTCACCGCTCCGCAGATCCTGGCGCATGCGCGCGAGATCGTTCCCGAGATCAGCCTGTCGACCGTGTACCGCCAGGTCTCGCTGCTGCTGGCGGACGGCGAGATCGCCAAGGTCGAGCTGCCCGGCGAGCCCGCCCGCTACGAGGTGGCGTGCAAGCCCGAGGCGCACGGCAAGGCGGGCCGCGGCGCAAAGCAGGCCGACCATCACCATCACTACTTCCATTGCTCCAGCTGCGGGCAGGTGTACATGCTGCATTCCTGCCCCGGGCCGATGGACGACCTGGTGCCCGAGGGCTTCAAGGTCAGCAGCCACGAGGTGACGCTGCACGGGGTGTGCGCGTCTTGCTCGGGAGCGGCCGACAAGGCGCACTGACCAGTCGGCTTTCATCCGGCTTTCAATTTATTGAGAATGGATTCTCAATAACGTATAGTCGCGGGTCCGAATCCTCTGGTTCCGATCCGATCATGCAAGTCCTGTCCTCGCTCAAAGAAGCAAAGAAGCGCCACCGCGACTGCCAGGTGGTGACGCGGCGCGGCCGCACCTACGTCATCTGCAAGTCCAATCCGCGCTTCAAGGCCAGACAGGGCGGCGCGAAGAACAGGCACAAGCGCTGAGGAGCGCATGCGCCGCTGACGGGCGCGGCGACTGAAGAGCCGGCGCCCGAATCTCCCCAATACCGAACAAACGAACGATCGACTGACCGCCTCGGCGCGCGTGCGCCGGTGCGTGCCTGCGCGCGTCCCGTTCGTCCTTCCATTCACCGGATTTCCTTCATGCTCCGAGCCACCGGCCTCACCAAGCAATACGGCGCGCACACCGCGCTCGACAGCCTCGACCTCGACATCCGCGCGGGCGACATCTACTGCCTGCTGGGCGCGAACGGCGCGGGCAAGACCACCACCATCAACCTGTTCCTGAACTTCGTCGAGCCGACCTACGGCACGGTGGAGATCAACGGCATCGACGTCGTGCGCCACCCGGTGGCCACCAAGCAGCACGTGGCCTACATCCCCGAGCAGGTCACGCTGTACGGGCCGCTCTCGGGGCTGGAGAACCTGCGCTTCTTCGCCGGGCTCGCGCTGGGCCGCGAGCTGCCGCGCGAGCGGCTGCTGGAGCTGATGACCGAGGTGGGGCTTGACCATGCAGCGGCCGACAGGCGCGTGTCGGCCTACTCCAAGGGCATGCGACAGAAGGTGTGGATCGCGGTCGCGCTGGCCAAGCAGGCGAAGGCGCTGCTGCTCGACGAGCCCACCTCGGGGCTCGACCCGCAGGCCGCGAGCGAGTTCTCGGGCCTGCTGCGTCGCGCCGCCGACAACGGAGTGGCCGTGCTCACCACCACGCACGACCTGTTCCACGCGCAGCAGACCGCCACGCGCGTCGGGATCATGAAGCGCGGCCGCCTCGTCGAGAGCCTGGACGGCGAGGCGCAGATCGCGCGCACCGACCTGCAGTCCCTCTACCTGGCGCACATGAGGGCATGACATGCAGCTCGTGAACTGGATCGCACGCCGCGAATTCCTCGAACGCCTGCGCGACGGGCGCCTCCACTGGGCCGGCGGACTGGTGGCGGTGCTGCTGCTGACCGCACTCGCCGTGGGCTGGGCGCACCAGCGCGACGCGCAGGCCGAGCAGCGCGCCGCGCAGGCCATGGACTACCGCGACTGGCTTCGGCAGGACCGCCGCCATCCGCACGACGCCGCGCACCAGGGCATGCACGCTTTCAAGCCCGAGGCGGTGCTGTCGATGATCGACCCGGGCATCAACCTTTTCATCGGCAGCACCGTGTGGCTGCAGGCGCATCGCCAGAGCGAGGTGAAGTTCAACGCCGCGCAGGACGCGACCGGCCTGCAGCGCTTCGGCAATCTCTCGGTCGGCTGGATATTGCAGGTGCTGGGTCCGCTGCTGGTGATCGTGCTGGGCTTCAACGCCTTCGCGGCGGAGCGCGAGCAAGGCATCCTGCGCCAGACGCTGAGCCTGGGCGTGTCGCCGCTGCGGCTGCTGGGCGGCAAGGCGCTGGCGCTGACGGCGTCGCTGGCCGTGCTGCTGGTGCCGGCGGGGCTTGTCGCGGCCATCGCCGTGGGGGCCGGCGCGGACGACGGCGAGCGGCTCGACGCGCTGCTCAGGCTGGGCGCATGGGCCGTCGGCTATGCCGTGTACCTGGGCATCTTCGTGTTCCTGGTGCTCGGCGTTTCCGCGGCCTGCTCGACCTCGCGCATGGCGATCACGCTGCTGCTGGCCATCTGGATCGCTCAGGCGGTGATGGCGCCGCGCGTGCTCTCGGAGCTGTCGCGCGCATGGTTCCCGAGCCCGACACGGCTGGAGTTCAACCGCCAGCTCGGCGCGGAGCTCAAGACCGTGTCCGACGAGGTGTGGCAGAAGAACTTCGGCTCCACCGAACGCTGGGGGCGCGACGTGCCGCTGAGCAAGTGGGGCATCGCGCTGCGCCTGGACGACCAGGCCTCGTACCCCGTGTACGACCGCCACTACGGCCGCCTGTGGGACACCTGGGAGCGCCAGCAGGCGGTGCAGGAATGGAGCGGCCTGCTGGTGCCCGTTCTCGCGGTGCGCAGCTTCTCGATGGGCATGGCGGGCACCGACTTCGCGCACCACCGCAGCTTCACCACCGCCGCCGAGCTGCATCGCCGCCATATCCAGGACCTGATGAGCGAAGACCTGGTGGCGCACGCCGACCCGCTGGGCGACCAGCATTTCGCCTACCAGGCGACGCCCGAACTGTGGGCGACGGTGCCGCCCTTCGACTACCAGCCGCCGCGCGCGGCCTGGGCGCTGATGCACCAGATGCGCAGCTTCGCCGTGCTGTGCGCCGGCCTGCTGCTGGCCGCCGCCTTCGCGGCATTCACCGCCTCGCGGCAGCGCGCGCTCTGAGGCAAGCCGTACATGACGACGACCACTTCTTCCTCGGTGTCTTCCCCCGTTCCCGTTTCCATCGTCGATCCGCCGCAGGGCCGCCGGCTGCTGGCCGTGATGCGCCAGGAATGCCGCCTGATGCTCGCCGAGCGCACGCTGTGGGCCGTCGGCCTGCTGTTCCTGCTGCTGGTGGCCTATGCGCTCGGCAACGGGCTGCTGCAGACCGCGAGCCGCGACCGCGCGCAGGCGGCTGTCGCGCAGGCCGACCGCGACACCCGCGCGGCGCAGCGCGCGCTGCTCGAAAGCATCCTCGCCGGCACCGCGCAGCCCACGCCCTTCGAGAACCCGGCCGATCCTTCTCGCATGGCCAGCGGCTACGGCGGGCACCACGCGATCCTGCCGACCGCGCCGCTGGGCCCGCTCGCGCTGGGGCAGAGCGACCTGTACCCGAGCCAGTTCAAGGTCACGAACCAGAGCCGCGTGGTGTTCATGAACCCCAGCGACATCGAAAGCCCCTGGCACCTGCTGAGCGGGCACTTCGACCTGGCCTTCGTCATCGTCTACCTGCTGCCGCTGCTGATCTTCGCGCTGGGCTACAACCTGCTCTCGGCCGAGCGCGAGAACGGCACGCTGAGGCTGCTGCTGTCGCAGCCGCTGCGCCTGCGCACGCTGCTCGCCGGCAAGCTCACGGTGCGCGCGGCGGTGCTGCTGGGGCCCGCCGTGCTGCTGCCGGTGGCCGTGCTGCTGGTGGCGCGGCAGGCCGGGCTGGCCGGCTCGCCGGGTGCCGCCCTGTGGTGGTGGGCGCTGCTGGTGGGGGCCTACGTGCTCTTCTGGTTCGCGCTGGTGGTGGCGGTGAATGCCTTCGGCGCCTCGTCGGCGACCAACGCGATGGTGCTCGTCATCGCCTGGGTGCTGCTGGTGCTGGTGGCTCCGGTGCTGCTGAACCTTGCAGTGACGCAGGCCAGCCCCGCGCCCTCGCGCACCGAGCTGGCCACGCGCCAGCGCATCGTCACCGCCGAGGCAATGAAGCGCCACGCCGACCTGATGAGCACCGACTACCGGCACGTGGGCCGTGGCGCGATCCTCGTGCCGCGCGACGGCAAGATCGAGATCGCCGGCCGTGCGCTGGGCAACTACCTGATAGAGAAGGAAGTCGACGAGGCCATCAAGCCCGAGCTCGACCGCTTCGACGCGCAGCAGGCCGGGCAGCAGGCGCTGCTCGCGCGCTTCAGCGCGATGTCTCCGGCGGCAGTGGCCTACGAGGGCATGACGGCGCTGGCCGGCACAGGCACGCGGCGCCAGGCGCGCTTCGAGGCCCAGACCGTCGCCTATCACGAGGCCTGGAAGCGCTTCTTCTCCCCACGCATCGACGCGCGCGACGCGCTTGTGCCCACCGAGTTCGACCGCATTCCCGCATTCGCCTGGCAGGAAGAGCCCGCCGGCCTCGTGCGCGGGCAGGCGGCCATCGCCGTGATGCAGCTGCTGGTGCCGAGCCTGCTGCTGTTCGGCCTCGCGGCGTGGCGGCTGCGGCGCTTCCCGGTCGCCTAGCGGCCACCCGGCTTTTCTTTTCATCCCGCAATTCCAAGCAATCGATCCAATGACAACCCTCATCCGCACGGCCATGGCGATGGCCGCCGCCACCGCATTCCAGGTTTCGTACGCGCAGCAGGCCGGCGGCGGCGAGCTCGGCACCATCACCGTCGAAGGCAGCCGCGACGCCAGCGGCCTGCACCTGGAGGAGTCGAGCGGCACGGCCTCGCGCCTCGGCCTCTCGGTGCGCGAGACGCCGGCCTCGGTCGAGATCCTGCAGCAGGACACCATGCAGCAGCGCGGCGCGCGCACCTTCACCGAGGCGCTGCGCGGCATGGCGGGCCTGTCGGGCGGCGGGCCGCCGTCGTCGCCGACCACGCTGTCCACGCGCGGCTTCACCAGCCTCATGTACCTGTACGACGGCGTGCGCAGCTCCGGCGCGGGCGTGACCAACCGCGTGCAGGACACCTGGAACTACGAGCGCATCGAGGTGTTGAAGGGCCCGGCCTCGGTGCTCGACGGCGAGGGCGCCATTGGCGGCGTCGTCAACTTCGTGACCAAGCGGCCCGACCGCAGCAACCCGAACAAGGAGGCGCTGCTCTCGTACGGCAGCTACGGCTCCACGCGCGCTGCATTCGGCTTCGGCGGCGCGCTGGGCGATGCCAGCGCCTACCGGCTGGACTACAGCCGCAACGACACGAAGGTGGGCACCATCGCGCGCAACGGCGAGCGCATCGACCACTTCACCAGCGGGCTGATGGTCGACTTCGGCGGCTCGGTGAAGCTGGATCTTTCGTTCGACTACCTGCGCGACAACAACCAGGCCTACTGGGGCACGCCGCTGGTGCCGGCCAGCTTCGCCACGCAGCCGACCAACGTGGTCAGCACGCCCGACGGCCGCGTGATCGACCGGCGCCTGGCGCGCAGCAACTACAACGTGCCCGACGACGAGAACTCGTCGGAAACCTACTGGCTGCGCGCGCGGCTCACGGGCCAGCTCGACGGCGGCTGGTCGTGGCGCAACGAGTTCTCGGCCAACAAGGCGAACCGCGTGTTCCGCAACTCCGAGAGCGCGGTCTTCGTGGCGCCCGCCAGCATCGCGCGCGACCAGACGCTGATCACCCACGACCAGGACTTCTGGCTGAACCGCTTCGATGCCACGCACAAGGGTACGCTCGGCGGCATGGACAACCGCTTCGTCGCCGGCGGCGAATACAGCGAGACGCGCTTCGGCAGCCAGCGCCGCTTCTCCAACGGCAGTGCCGCCACCGCGAACCTGCTGCGCGTGCCGGTGTTCGACCCGTACATCGCACCCTTCAACGACAGCCTCGCGCTCACCACAGGCGCGGGCAACCGCACCAACACCACGTCGAACGTGAAGGTCACGTCGGCCTTCGTGGAAGACGCGATCAAGCCGGTGCGCGGCCTCACGCTGGTGGGCGGCCTGCGCCACGACCGCACCGAGGTCGACCGCGGCATCGCCGACCTGAACCTGGGTAGCTACACCCGCTTCGGCACCAGCTACCGCTCGACCTCGGGGCGCATCGGCGCGGTGTACGACATCACGCCGGATTCGAGCGTGTACGCGCAGTACTCCAACGCGACGCTGCCGGTGAACTCGCTCTTCCTGCTGTCGGCGTCGAATGCGGCCTTTCCGATGTCGCGCGGCAAGCAGGCCGAGGTGGGCTTCAAGCAGAGCCTGCCCGAGGCGAAGCTGGAGTGGACGGCCGCCCTCTACAGGATCGAGCTCGACAACGTGCTCTCGCGCGACCCCAACGATGCGCGCAACACGGTGAACAACGGGCGGCAGTCTTCGCGGGGCGTGGAGCTTTCGGCCGTGTGGAAGCCGACGCGAGAGTGGACGCTGGCCGGCAACCTCGCGGCGCTCGACGCGCGCTACGACACGCTGATCGAGGCCGGCGGCGTCTCGCGCGTGGGCAAGACGCCGCCGAACGTGCCCGAGCGGGTGGCCAATCTCTTCGCGACCTACCGGCCCGAGGGATCGAAGTTCGAATACTTCGCGTCGTTGAACCACACGGGCCACATGTACACCGACAACGCCAACGAGATCCGCATCAACGGCTTCACCACGCTCGACGCGGCGGTGAGCTACAGGATGCGCAACGCCTTGCTCACCTTCCGCGTGCGCAACCTGACCGACAAGCTCTACGCCACCTGGGTGGGCCGCGCGACCTCGCAGGTGCTGCTGGCGCCGCGGCGCACCTTCGAGCTGTCGGCCAAGTTCGACTTCTGATGGAGCAGGCGGCTCAGCGCATCTGCAGCCGCGCGTCCTTCGGGTAGCCGATGGTGTAGTCGGCCGTCACGCGCGCGGTCTGGCCGGCCGCGAGGTCGAGCTGCCACATGGCCAGGCCGGGCTGCTTGTTCCAGGCCAGCTCGGCGGGCTGCGGCGAAAACTCCGAGGCCACGCGCACCTTCTCGTCGACCGAGACGGGTGCGGCTTCGAGCACCTGCACGGTGATCGGCGTGCGGTGGCGGTTCTCGACCACGTAGGCGCGCTGCACCTTGCGCTCGGCGCGCGAGCCGGCGAAGCCGCCCGTGCCCTGGTTGTCGCGCTCGGGCTCGGCCTGCACGCGCACCAGTTCGTCGCGGCCGAAGGAAAGCGTCAGGCGCGCGTCGGTGGGCGCGTTCCAGCGGCCGCTGCCGACGAAGGCGCCATCGCGGTAGAGCTGCATGGGGCCGGCGGGCCACACGCCGGCGGGCTGGTCGAGTTCGGCGACAAGGAAAGCGCTGGCGTCCACGCGCGGGCTGGTGCGCGCGGCGAGCCTGGCCGTGTCTTCGTGCTGGCCCAGCGCCATGGTCACGCGCTGGCCGTTGGAGGGCACGTCGATGGCCTGCGGCACCGAGAATTCGGTGGCGAAGCTGTTGTCGAACACGTTCACGTCGAACAGCGGTTCCGTCCGGCGCTCGCGGCTGTCCATGGACTTGCTGGCCATGATGGGCGAGGGCGCCATGGCCGCCGCCGGCGCGGCGGGGTAGGCCATCTCCGCCAGCGGGCGCGGCGGCGGCTCGATGCCGATGCGCCACGCCGTGGGCAGGCGGCCGGCGGTCTCGCGGCGCGGCTGGCCGGTGGAGAGCACCAGCTTCACGCCGCGCCAGTCCTCGCCCGTGGCCTGCGCCACCAGCGCCTGGCGCTCGATGCGCACCTTGCGCGTGGTGGTGTCGAGCAGCGCGCGGTAGGTGGGCGTCCAGCCGGGGCCGTTGACCTGGTAGCTGAGCTTGACGTCGGCGTCGGCGCCCGCGGCCAGGGTCACCGTCACGGCCGTCACCTGGCCGCCGTTGCCCTGGGTGCGGGTGCGCTCGGCCAGCAGCGGATTGAGCTGGCGGTCGATCTCGGCCTGCCTGCGCTGGATCTGGTGCTGCTTGAGCAGTGAATCCTGCCCGGTGCGGCGCATGGCGTCGGTCATGGCGGCGAGGTTGCGCGCGTCCATCGGCGCGCGCGCGCCGGGGGCGTCGCCGCTGCCGCCGGCCAGGCCCTTGAGGTAGCCGGTGACCATGCCCAGCGCATCGGTCTCGGCCTGCAGGGCGGCCTTCTGGTCCTCGAGCTCGCGGATGCGGCCGTCGAGCGGGCTGGTCGAGCAGCGTGCCGAGAGCTCGCGCTGCTCGCTGAGCACCGAGGTCTCGCCGATGCGCACCGAGGCATCGGCCGATACCTGCAGGCTCTGCACGTCCAGCCCCGCGGGCAAGCAGGCGAAGGTGACCGAGCGCGCGCCGGCCGCGACGCGCGCCACGCGCTCCACGGTGGCGCTGCCGGGGTAGACCTTGACCTGGGTGATGCGCGAGTCGGTGGCTGCCGTGGCGGGTTGTGTAGTCGCCTGGCCCTGGGCGCTCAGGCTCAGGACCAGCAGGACGGCGGCACCGGCGGTGGCGCGGAGGAGGGCGGAAGTCGATGCTTTCATGGGATGCCTCTGGAGCGAAGGTGATGAATGACCCAGGCTCATACGGGCGGCCCCGGTGATCGGGGTTAAGGCATCGTCAAAAAACTTCATGCAACCGGCGGCGCTGTCGCCAATGCAACCGGCACGGCGTTTCCGGTCGCGCGCGCGACGGCGGATGCGAGGCGTGCTTCATAGAGTGGCCACATCGTCTTTCCACCAACCCCGGACAAGGACACACCGCCATGCTCGACACCATCCAGGCCATCAACAAGACCGCCGCCTTCAACCGCTGGGCCGGCTTCGAAGTGACCAGCGCTGCCAACGGCGAAGCCGAACTGCGCATGAACTGGCGCGAGGAGGACATGGGCCAGTACGCCGGCTTCCTGCACGCCGGAATGATCGGCGCGATGCTCGACACCGTGAGCGGCTACGCGGCCGCCACCGTGGCGGGGCGCGTGCTGGCGTCGCATTTCTCGGTGAACTGCGTCTCGCCCGCCATCGGGCGCGCCTTCGTGGCGCGCGGGCGGGTGGTGAAGGCCGGGCGCAAGCAGGTGTTCGCGGCGGCCGAGCTCTATGCGCAGGGCGAGGGTGCCGATTCGCTCAAGCTCGTGGCGACGGGGAACGCAATCCTGGTTCCGGTCGAAGATCCTGCTTCCGCGCCGCCGAAGAAGGCGCAGCCCGCGGCCTGAGCTTCAGCCCGAAGAGCGGCCGCAGCAGGTCGGTGCGGCGGATCAGCCCGTCCGTCAGCAGCCAGCAGCCCAGCAGCGTCAGCGCTACCAGCAGCGCGGGCTCCATGACCGGGCCGAGCGCGAACGGGGCCAGCAGGGTCACGCCGGCGATGATCAGCGTCTGGTGCAGCACGTACCACGGGTACACCGACTCGTTGGCCCAGCGCAGCCAGGGCCAGGGGCGGTTCAGGTGGCGATGGCCGTGGCCGAGGATGGTCGCGACGACCAGCCACAGGTAGAGCATGCGCAGCGTGTCCATCAGCAGGCCCGGGGGCGGGCTCTTCATGCCGGTGCGCAGCGCGATGAAGGCGGCGATCACCGCGACCGCCAGCGCGAGCGACACGCGGCGCAGCCGCTCCAGCTCCTTCCACACGCCGGTGTCCACGCCCATCCAGTAGCCGTAGAGGAACATCGTGAAGTAGAGGCTGTGCAGGTGGAAGTCGCGCACCAGGTTGTGCGTGGCCGGAAAGCGCGGGGCCAGCAGCATTGTGAAGACCAGCAGCGGCACCACCGGCAACAGCAGCAGCTTCCAGCCGCGCAGGCCGTTGAAGGCTGCGCGCAGCCGCTGGCCGGCAGCGGATTTCCACAGCGGCAGCGTCAGCGCGACCAGCGCCGTGTAGGTAAATAGATAGGGCAGGTACCAGAGGTGGTTCCAGGTGATGCCGAACTCCGCGCCGTCGAAGGCCTGCTTCGGCCAGGGCTGGGCCATCGACAGGTAGCGCAGCAGGAAGGCGCCGAAGCCCGGCGCGACCAGCCCGTTGGCCACGCCCTGCGCGTAGGCCTGGTAAGGCACGATCACCGCCATGCCGAAGGCCAGCGGCACCATCAGCCGCAGGCCCCGGCTGCGCAGCAGGCCCCAGGTGCCCTGGCCCCGGCTTAGGAAGCCGAACGACACGCCCGAGATCAGGAAGACCAGGTCCATGCGCCACAGGTTCAGGATGCGCATCGGCCATTGCAGCCATTCGGCCGCGTGCGGGCTCTTGAGGTGCCAGGGCCAGTCGGCCACGTAGTACATGCCCACGTGATAGAGGATGACGAAGAGGAAGGCCAGCGCGCGCAGGGCGTCGATGTCGTGGCGGCGGTGGTCGAATGGAATTGCTGGAACGGGATCGGCGGTCATGGGCGGCTCCTCGAAGCGGGAAGGCCGCCATGCTCGGCCCGGCCGCCCCCGCGCGGCGCGGCCGGGGGACGGATCGCCCCCGCTTTGTGACGAGCGGTGGCCCGCGGGGACGAAATCCGGCCCCGAAAAGCCGTCCCGGGGCCCGTTTTCGGGAGAATCCCGGCCATGGGAGACCCCCGCAAGAACCTGTACGAACGCTACGCGCCGATCCGCCGTCCGCTGGAGGTGGCTTTCTGGATCGTGCTGATGACGCTGCAGGCCGCGTTCAGCACCATGGTGGCGATCATGGACGTGCGCACGCGCGCCGTGCCCCGGCCCAACTGGGAGGTCGCGACCTGGGAGGTGTCGAGCCACCTGGTGCTGTTGCTGCTGGTGCCCGCGCTGGCGGCGGTCGAGCGCCGGCTGTCGCCGCTGGCGCGTGCTCATCTGCTGCGCTTCCTGGCCTGGCACCTGGTGGCGAGCGTGGTGTTCAGCGTGGTGCACGTGGCAGGCATGTTCGGGCTGCGGTCGATGGTCTACGCCATGGCGGGCGAACGCTACGACTTCTGGAACTGGGCCGGCCAGTGGAGCTACGAGTACCTGAAGGACGTGCGGGTGTACGCGAGCATCGTGTTCGGCATCTGGGCGTACCGGCTGTTCCTGCTGCGCCTGCAGGGAGAGGCGCGGGTGCTGGATGCGCCGGAGGAGGGCGTGACTGCGCCGGCTCCCGTCCCGATTCCGGCTTTGGCGGAACCGGAGGGATTCGAACCCTCCGTGCCCGACGCACCCCCGCCACCGCCAGCCCGCCCCGAACGCTTCCTGGTGCGCAAGCTGCGCCGCGAGTTCCTCATCGCCGCCACAGACATCGACTGGCTCCAGGCCGAGGGCAACTACGTCGGCCTGCACGTCAACGGCCACGACTACCTGCTGCGCTCCACGCTGACCGACTTCCTGGCCCAGCTCGATCCGGCGCTCTTCGTGCGCGTGCACCGCAGCCATGCAGTGAACCTGGGGCGCATCAAGGAAATCGAGCCGCTGGACGGCGGCGACGCCCGGCTGCACATGCACGACGGCACCACCGTGCCCTGCAGCCGCCGCTATCGCGATGCCCTGCGCACGGGCATCGGCGCGGCCTGATCCGGTGCGCGGCGGGCCGTGACCGGCCCGTTATTGGTTCATTCCGCACCATGAGAGAGCTTTCAGGCACCATTTTTGCTTCATTGGCCCGCCGCGCCGGTTGATTCAGGTGCGACGCACCAATTCAAACCAAAAATCCGCAAGAAGCTCCAATGGACGCACTCAAACAGGGCGCAGACGCGCTGTTCATCCTTCTCGGCGCCATCATGGTCCTGGCCATGCACGCCGGCTTTGCCTTTCTCGAACTGGGCACCGTGCGCAAGAAGAACCAGGTCAATGCGCTGGTGAAGATCCTGGTCGACTTCTCGGTCTCGACCATCGTGTATTTCCTGGTGGGCTACGGCGTGGCCTACGGCACGCATTTCTTCGTGAGCGCCACCGAGCTGTCGGCCAGGAGCGGCTACGAGCTGGTGAAGTTCTTCTTCCTGCTGACCTTCGCCGCGGCCATACCGGCCATCATCTCGGGCGGCATCGCCGAGCGCGCCAAGTTCTGGCCGCAGCTCATCGCCACGGCGGTGATCGTCGGCTTCGTCTACCCGCTCTTCGAGGGCATCGCCTGGAACAAGCACTTCGGCATCCAGGAATGGATCGCCTCGCTGACGGGCCACGAGTTCCACGACTTCGCTGGCTCCGTCGTGGTGCATGCGGTGGGCGGCTGGCTGGCGCTGCCGGCGGTGCTGCTGCTGGGGGCGCGGCGCAACCGCTACCGCGGCGACGGCTCGCTGAGCGCGCATCCGCCGTCGAACATCCCGTTCCTGGCGCTGGGCGCGTGGGTGCTGTGCGTGGGCTGGTTCGGCTTCAACGTGATGAGCGCGCAGAGCATCGACAAGATCTCCGGCCTGGTGGCCGTGAACTCGCTGATGGCGATGGTCGGCGGCACGCTGGTGGCGCTGGCCATGGGCAAGAACGACCCGGGCTTCGTCTACAACGGCCCGCTCGCCGGCCTGGTGGCGGTGTGCGCCGGCTCCGACCTGATGCACCCGCTGGGCGCGCTGGTGGTGGGCGGCGTGGCCGGCGGCATCTTCGTCAAGCTGTTCACGCTCACGCAGAACAAGTGGAAGATCGACGACGTGCTGGGCGTCTGGCCGCTGCACGGCCTGTGCGGCACCTGGGGCGGCATCGCGGCCGGCATCTTCGGCACGCAGGCGCTGGGCGGCATAGGCGGCGTGAACGTGTGGGCGCAGCTCATCGGCACCGTGATGGGCGTGGCGTGGGCCGCGCTGGCTGGCGCGGCGGTGTACGGCGCGCTCAAGGCGGTGGCCGGGCTGCGGCTATCGCAGGAAGAGGAATACGACGGCGCCGACCTGTCGATCCACCACATCTCGGCGACGCCAGAGCGCGAAGTCAACTGGTAAGCGGCAAGGTGCGGCGGCTTGGGCTATTCTCGGCGCCCCTTACAACCGCCGAGGAGTAGACCCATGACAACGACACCCGCTCGCTGGCTGCGCAAAGGCGTCGCCGCACTGGCCGGCAGCCTGCTGATGCTTTCGTTCTCTTCCGTGGCGCAGGCCGGCGCGCCGCAGGTCAAGACCCAGGCGCCGGGCTTCTACCGGATGATGCTCGGCGACTTCGAGGTGACGGCGCTGTTCGACGGCACCCTCGACCTCGAGCCCAAGAAGCTGCTCACCAACACCACCCAGGCGCAGGTCGGCAAGCTGCTCGACCGCGGCTTCGAGAAGGACGCCGTGCCCACATCGGTGAACGGCTACCTCATCAACACAGGCAGCAAGCTGGTGCTGGTCGACACCGGCGCCGGGGGCCTCTTCGGCCCGACGCTCGGCAACCTGCAGGCCAACCTCAAGGCCGCGGGCTACCAGCCCGACCAGGTCGACGACGTGCTCATCACCCACATGCACGGCGACCACGTCGGCGGCCTGGTGCAGGACGGCAAGCTGGTCTTTCCCAACGCCACCATCCACGCCGGGCAGGAAGACGCCGACTTCTGGCTGAACAAGGCCAACCTGGAGAAGGCCTCCGCCGAGATGAAGGGCTTCTTCCAGGGCGCGATGGCCTCGCTCAACCCCTACGTGGAAGCCGGCAAGTTCAAGGGCATGAAGGGCGGCACCGAGCTGGCGCCCGGCATCAGGGCCGTGCCCGCCCACGGCCACACGCCCGGTCACAACATCTACGTCGTCGAGTCCAAGGGCCAGAAGCTGGTGCTGTGGGGCGACCTGATGCACGTGGCCGCCGTTCAGTTCGCGCAGCCGCAGATCACCATTTCGTTCGACGTCGACTCCAGGCCCGCAGCGGCCGAGCGCAAGAAGGCGTACGCCGACGCGGCCAAGGGCCGCTACCTGGTCGGCAGCGCGCACCTGCCGTTCCCGGGGCTCGGCCACGTGCGGGCCGAAGGCAAGGGCTACGCCTGGGTGCCGGTGGACTACCAGCAGGTGCGCTGAGCCAGCGATGAAGGTTGAGCGGCGCGGGCCGGTGTTGCGGCGCCCGCGCGCGCGAAGGCGCGCCCTGTAGCAAACTGGCCGGCTGCTTCGCTTTCATCATCCATCGCCCCATGACCCAAGCTCCCCCCGCCCTCGAAGTCCTCCCCCGCGACCTGTCCGCCTACCGCAAGGGCAACGTCGGCGTCGACTACGTGCACCGCTTCGAGTCCGGCAAGCCCGGCCCGCACGTGCTGATCAACGCGCTCACGCACGGCAACGAGATCTGCGGCATGACGGCGGCCACGCACCTGCTCGACAACGACGTGCGTCCCAAGATCGGCACGCTCACCGTGAGCTTCGCCAACGTGGCGGCGTATGAATCCTTCAACGAGTCGCTGCCCTTCGACAGCCGGCAGCTGGTGCATAACCTCAACCGCATCTGGTCGCCCGAATGGCTGGACGGCAAGGAGGACAGCCCCGAGCTGAGCCGCGCGCGCATCCTGCGCCCGGTGGTGGACGCGGCCGACCACATCCTCGACATCCACTCGACCAGCCAGCCCGTCGTGCCCTTCTGGGTGTACCCGGGCTTCGAGCGCAACGCCCGGGTCGCGCAGGCCATCGGCCGCCCCTCGGTGCACCTCGTGATGCCCGATGGCCTGGGCTCCGGCACGCCGCTCATCCAGTACGGCAGCCACGGCGGCCCCGACGGCAAGGGCGTGGCGATGGTGGTCGAATGCGGCCAGCACTTCCTGCGCTCCGCGTCTGATCTCGCCACTGCCGTCACCTACGACTTCCTCGCCCATTTCGGCCTGGTCGACAAGGACCCGGCCACCCCGCCACCCGAGCCGCAACGGCGCTTCCAGCTGCTGCAGACCTACGTCATCAAGTCGCCCGACTTCGCCTTCGTGCGCCCGCTGATCGGCTTCGAGACCTTCGCCGAGGGCGAACTGATCGCGACCAACGGCGACGAGGAGATCCGTGCGCTGTGCGACGACTGCACGATCTTCATGCCGGCCCAGCGCGCGATCGTGGGGCGGGAGGCGGTTTATCTGACCAAGCCGATCTGATACTCGGCGTGCCTGCGCCAACCAGGGGACGCAAAGGGCTCAGGTTTCCAACAGCCGCACGACCTGCTCGCGAAGCGAAGGCAAATCGTGCTGGATGGTTTGCCAGACAAGGGTGTGATCGATGGTGAAGTAGCCGTGGGAAAGCGCGTTGCGCATCTCGTAGGCGAAGCGCCATGGAACAGCAGTGTGGGCGGCCGCGAATTCCGAGTGGTGCTTCACGATGTTGTTGCTGGCTTCGCCGATGACTTCCAGGTTGCGCACCACCGCGTCCTGGGTCTTGCGATCGGCCAGATAACTGTCGGCTGTAGCGCCGGTCGTGTAGTCGCGGATGCTGTCGATCGCCTGCAGGATGTGGCCCAGGTAATCCGCCACCCGTTGCGGATCTCTTCGGCTCATACCGGCATAGCCTCGCGCAGCACCTGATCGCGGAACCTGGGAGGCAGGCCGTTGGGCGTGAGTACGTCTACTTCCATGCCCAGAAGGCTCTTCAGCTCATGCCTGATGGCCCCGATGTCCATGAGCGTGGTTTGCGCCGTGGGCTCCACCAGCAGATCGAGGTCGCTGTCGGCCTCGTCCTCGCCGCGCAATGCTGAACCGAAGACTCGCACACTGCTGACGTGATGGCTCAACGCGATCTCGCGGATGCGATCACGATGCAGCGACAGGGCTTCGGAGGGGCGCATGGTGCCGAGTGTAATGTTTGGCTGCCCACGACCCTCGGGCCACGAGGCTGGTCCGTCAGGCAGCCGGTCAGCAGATCAGCAGGTGCCGCGGCTTGCCCGCGGTGCTGTAGTCCGCGTGCCAGTAGTGCGGGTCGTCGCAGGGGCTGAAGATGGCCTGGGCGCTGGCGTGGCGGGCGTCGAAGTGCTTGTCGAGCGTGACGTGTACCGAGCCGGGGTCGGGCCAGTCGGTGCCCGCGTCGCAGACGCGGTTGCCTGATGAAACCTCGGCCGTGACGATCGCCTTCAGGGCCGGGTGCAGGCGCTCGTTGAGCAGGGCGAGGATGTCGCGCCGGCTGCCGGGGCGGATCGAGGTGGCGAGGCAGGCTTCGGTGAAGGCGGGATCGGCGGCCATCGTTGGAGCGGTTACGTCTATGTCAGGCCGCAATGAACAACGCCGGATCCACCATCGCCCGGTTCAGCATCACCGACCAATGCAGGTGCGGCCCCGTCACCCGCCCGGTCGCACCTACGGCAGCAAGCGCTTCGCCGGTCTTCATCACATCGCCGACTTTCACGTCGATGCGGCTCAGGTGGCAATACATGGTCAGCAGGCCGCCGCCGTGGTCGAGCCAGACGGTGCCACCGTTGAAGAAATAGTCGCCCGTATCGATCACCTTGCCGGGCAGGGGGGCGAGCACCGGCGTGCCGGTGCCGGCCGCGATGTCCATGCCGCTGTGCGGATTGCGCGACTGGCCGTTGAACACGCGGCGCAGGCCGAAGGAGCTGGAGCGGCGGCCGGGAACGGGCACGCGCATCTGCAGGGCGGTGTCGGGGCGCATGTCGGTGAGGGTGGCCATCACGCCGGTGAGGTGGTCGCGCTCCTTGACGTAGCGCGCCTCGTCCTCGGGCGAGAGGTCGACGGTGCGCGGGGCCACGGTGAGGCGTTGCTCGCGGTACTGCTTCGGGGCCACGGTGTAGGCGATCTGGCGTTCGGGCTCGCCTTCGGCGCGCACGGTGATGCTGGCCTCGTCGGGTTCCGTCGCGAGCGGAATGCCGACGAGCGCGGTCCATTCGATGGCGTCACCCACCACCAGCAGGGGGATGTCGCCCGCGAAGGCCTGCGGCCGCCTGGCCGACGGGCCCAGCGACAGGCGGGCGACGCCGCCGGGCACCTGCGATGCGCGTGGCCATACGCCGGGTGTTGCCGCGGGCTGTTTCTTTGCTGCCGTCGACTTGGTCGCGGCGCCGGCGTGCATCGCGGCGATCAGGCCGATGGTGCCGAGCACGGCGCTGCGGCGGTCGAGGGCGAGATGGGTGAGGGAATAGGAGGGCGTTTGCTTCATTTGAAGAGAAGGTCGGGAAGTCGATGGATGGAGGGCGCTATCCGCTCCAGGTTCCGGGCGCGAGGCCTTCGAGCGTGTGAGGGCCGATCGCGGCGCGGATCAGCCGCAGCGTCGGCAGCCCCACGGCCGCGGTCATGCGTCGCACCTGGCGGTTGCGGCCCTCGCGGATCGCGAGCTCGATCCACGCGGTGGGAATGCTCTTGCGCTCGCGGATGGGCGGCTGCCGTTCCCACACCTCGGGCGGCGGGTCGAGCAGCCGGGCGCGCGCCGGGCGGGTGAGGCCGTCGTTGAGCTGCACGCCATTGCGCAGGGCGGCAAGCGCCGCTTCGGTCGGCTCGCCTTCGACCTGCACCCAGTAGATCTTTTCCATCTTGAAGCGCGGATCGGCGATGCGCGCCTGCAGCCTGCCGTCGTCGGTGAGCAGCAGCAGGCCCTCGCTGTCGGCGTCGAGCCGGCCCGCGACGTAGACGCCGGGGATGTCGATGAATTCCTTCAGGCCACGCCAGCGGCCCTCGGGCGTGAACTGGCTGAGCACGCCATAAGGCTTGTTGAAGCGGATCAGGCGGGAGGAGGATGGCGAAGAACGAGGGGACGAAGGGCTCGGACGATTCATGTGCCGACAGGATAGCCCGGGTCTGTCCTGCAACCTCAGGCGGCCGGCTCGGCTCCAATCGACCTGTTCATTCGAGACACAGGAAATCCGGTATGACGATGCGACGCTCCCTCCAACTCGCCTGCGCGGCGATGGCCGGCCTGCTGCTGGCGGCGTGCAACAGCCCGGGCATCCGGGTGGGCGGCGCGCCCGATGCCAGCGTGAAGAACTGCGTGGCAGCGGCGGCGCGCGAACTGAAGGTGCCGCCGGCCAGCATCGTCGCCGACAAGGGCACGACGCCGCGTGACGGCGTCTACACGATCAACCTGAGGGTCGGGCCGCAGGGGCGCTCGGCGGTGTGCACCACCGACGAGAACAGCGCGGTGATCGGGGTGGTCTACAAGCGGCCCGAGTAACTGCGGGCCTGCTTGCTTACTTGCCCCAGCTGTCCCGCATCCCGGCCGCGCGGTTGAACACCGGCTTGCCGGCGGCGGCGCTGGCCTTCGCGTCGAGCACGAAGTAGCCGTGCCGTTCGAACTGGATGCCGACGCCCGGCTCGGCCTTGGCCAGCGAGGGCTCGACGAAGGCCGAACACACTTCCAGGCTGTTCTTGTTCAGCTCTTCGAGCAGCTCGCCGCTGCCCGGGTGGGCTTCCGCAAACAGGCGCTCGTAGAGCCGCACTTCGGCCTGCACCGCGTCGGCGGCGGCCACCCAGGTGATGTTGCCCTTCACCTTGATCGCGTCGGCGCCGGGGGTGCCGCTCTTGGTGTCGGGCACCAGCGTGGCCTGCACCTCGACGAGCTTGCCGTCGGCGTCCTTGGTGCCGCCGGTGCATTCGATGACATGGCCGTACTTCAGCCGTACCTTGTTGCCGGGGAAGAGGCGGAAGAAGCCCTTGGGCTGCACTTCTTCATAGTCGGTGCGCTCGATCCAGACCTCGCGGCCCAGCTTGAACTCGCGCTGGCCCATCTCGGGGTGGTGCGGGTGCACGGGGGCCGAGCAGTTGTCGAGCGCATCGTCACCGCCCATCAGCTCGCCCCAGTTGGTGATGACCAGCTTAACCGGGTCGAGCACGGCCATGGCACGCGGTGCGACCGGGTCGAGCGTGTCGCGCAGCGCGGCCTCGAGGCTGGCGTAGTCGATCCAGCCGCCCGACTTGGTGGTGCCGCTGCGTTCGCAGAACAGGCGCAGCGCCTCGGGCGTGTAGCCGCGGCGGCGCAGGCCGGCGATGGTGGGCATGCGCGGGTCGTCCCAGCCGTCGACGTACTTCTCCTCGACCAACTGGCGCAGCTTGCGCTTGCTGGTGAGCACGTGGGTCACGTTCAGGCGCGCGAACTCGTACTGGCGCGGGTGCGGGCTGGCGATGAGGCCGCCTTCGGCGAGGCGGTCGAGCAGCCAGTCGTAGAAGGGGCGCTGGTCCTCGAATTCCAGCGTGCAGATGCTGTGGGTGATCTGCTCGAGCGCGTCCTCGATGGGGTGCGCGTACGTGTACATCGGGTAGATGCACCACTTGTCGCCGGTGTTGTGGTGGTGGGCACGGCGCACGCGGTACAGCGCGGGGTCGCGCATGTTGATGTTGGTGCTGGCCATGTCGATCTTCGCGCGCAGGATGGCGGCGCCATCGGCCACCTGGCCGTCGCGCATGGCACGGAAGCGCGCGAGGTTCTCCTCGGGCGTACGGGTGCGGAAGGGGCTGTCGGTGCCGGGCGTGTTGAAGTCGCCGCGGTTCGCGCGCACCTCCTCGGCGGTCTGCTCGTCCACGTAGGCGAGGCCGGCGCCGATCAGGTATTCGGCGGCCTCGTACATGAAGTCGAAGTAGTCGCTCGCAAAGTACTCGTGCGGCTGCAGGGTGCCGGGGGCGCTGGGGCGGTCGGCCAGGTAGGTTTCGTAGCCCAGCCACTTCACCGCATCGCGGATGGAATCGACGTATTCCTGGTCTTCCTTCTCGGGGTTGGTGTCGTCGAAGCGCAGGTGGCTCACGCCGCCGTATTCCTTGGCCAGCTCGAAATTGAGCCAGATGCTCTTGGCGTGGCCGATGTGCAGGTAGCCGTTGGGCTCGGGCGGAAAGCGCATGCGCACCTTGGCCGGATCGGCCATGCCCTGCGCATGATGAGCGGCGTTGCCGGGCGATCCGCCCCACTTGCGGCCAGAATAGGCACCCTGCGCGAGGTCGTTCTCGATCACGTGGCGCAGGAAATTGCTTGGTGCAGCTGTCGTCTTGGTGCCGCTTTTGTCGGTCGGGGAGGTCATCGCGGCATTTTAGGGGGCACCCCCTATGGGTTACCTTTGGCAACGTTCTTCACATTGGCCGGTGCACCCCGTTTGCATTTGCCGCGTTCAATACACCACATGGGCGGTCCGGGTCCGGACTGCCCAGCCAAACAAGGAGAGCAGGATCATGAGCTTCACACGTTCAACCTTTTTCAAGTGGGCCGCCGCGGGCGTCGTGGCAGCCGGTGCATTGTTTGCCGCCACCTCGGCCAGCGCCCGCAGTGATGTGAGCTGGTCGATAGGCGTCGGCGTCCCCGGCGTGGCCGTGGGCGTTGGCAGCCCGGCCTACTACCCGGCCCCGGTCTACGTGCCGCCGGCCCCCGTCTACTACGCGCCGCCGCCCCCGGTTTACTACCGCCCGCCGCCGGTCTACTACCGTCCGGCCCCCGTTTACTACGGCCCGCCGGCCTATTACGGCCCGCGCTACTATGGTCGTGGCTACTACCGCGGACATGGCCACTGGCGCTAAAAAGCCACGGCAATCGTGACTGAATGAAAAAAGCCGGCCCCGAAAGGGCCGGCTTTTTCTTTGGGCGCTCGCCCGGCCGATTTCACATCGCGCGAAAAAGATGGGCGTAGAGCCGGCTGACCGGAATCTTCTCGGCCCGCCCGCGCAGCATCAGGTGCAGCTTGCCGGCCTCGTCGCGGTGCACCGACTCGATGGCCGAACTGCGCACCACCACCGCCCGGTGCACCTGCCAGAAGGTGTCGGCGTCGAGCTGGGGCAGCAACTGCTTCAGCGGCGTGCGGATCAGGTATTCGTGCGTGGCGGTCAGCACGCGCAGGTATTTGTCGGCCGCCTCGAAATAAAGCACTTCGTCGATGGGCACCATGCGCACGGTGCTGCCGCCGGCGTCGCTGGCGGCGATCATGCGCAGCGGGGCGGGTGTAGCCGTGGCGACTCCTGCGCCGGCGGCGCCCAGCACCTGGCGCCATTGGGCGAGCGTCTGTTCCAGCGCCGCATCCGCCAGCGCGGGCGTGGCCGCCGGCTGCCGCGCGGCCAGCGCCTGTTGCAGGCGGCCCACGGTCTTGCGCAGGCGGTCGGGCTGCACCGGCTTGAGCACGTAGTCGATGGCCTGCGCCTCGAAGGCGCGGGCGGCGTATTCGTCGTAGGCCGTCACGAACACCAGCTGGGGCATGGGTGCTTCGTCGGCGGGCCAGCAGTCGGCCAGTTCGGCGGCGGCGCCCAGGCCATCGAGCCCGGGCATGCGGATGTCGAAGAAAAGCACCTGCGGCAGCAAGCGCAACGCCTCGCGCACGGCGCTGCGGCCGTCGCCCGCGGTGGCGACGATCTGCAGTTCGGGCCATGCCGCGGCCAGTTCGGCCTTGAGGGCCTGGGCCAGAAGGGGCTCGTCCTCGGCGATGAGGGCGGTGGGGGATGCAGTGGTCATCTTGTCGTTGTTTTCGTGTTGCATTCAGGCGGGTGCCGGAAAGCTCAGCGTGGCGAGGGTGCCGCCCGAAGGCGAGGGCGCCAGGCGCATGCCGCCGCGCTCGCCGTACACCGTGGCCAGCCGCTCGCGCACCTGCTCCAGCCCGAAGCCGCTGCCCTGCGACGGCGGCGCCGCGCCGAGGCCCACGCCGGTGTCGCTCACCTCGATCACCAGCAGGCCGCCTTCTTCTTGCCGGCGCGCACGCACGACGATCTCGCCGCCTTCCACCTTCGGCTCCAGCCCGTGGCGGATGCTGTTCTCCACCAGTGGCTGCAGCAGCAGCGGCGGCACCGGCGTATCGCGCAGATCCTGCGGCAGGTCGAGCGTGTAGCGCAGCCGGTCGCCCATGCGCACCGACATCAGCTCCAGGTAGTCGGCCAGCCGCTCGAACTCGGCCGCCAGCGGATGCGAGAGCGCGCGCGAGCCGCTGAGCGTCATGCGCAGGTAGCTGTTGAGCCGGTCGAGCATGGCCACGGCGCGCGGCGGGTCGACGGTGATCAGCACGCGCAGGTTGGCCAGCGTGTTGAAGAGCATGTGCGGCTCCAGCTGCGTCTCCAGCAGCTTCAGCCGTGCCTCGGTGGCATTGCGCTGCGCCAGCTCGATCTGGCTCTGCATGTGCTTGCTCTTGCCGAGGCTGTAGAAGAAGAAGCACATGCCGACGGTCGCGATGATGGTGATCGTGACGCCGGTCGCCAGCTTGTGGCCCTTGAAGTCGAGGAAGTCGTACCGGGGCGCGCCGAATACGGCGTCGCCGATGAGATTGCCCACGAAGAAACCGACGGCCACGCCCAGCGCGATCAGCATGAAGCCCCAGGGCCAGTTCGGCCAGTGGGTTTCACTGGCCCCGCTGAGCAGGAGCCGCCCCGTGTCGATGAACAGCCAGCTGATCATCCCGATGGCCAGCGAATAGACCAGATGGCCGGCCCAGTTCTCGCCCCCCGTGATGGTCATCGCGATGGCGATGAGGCAGCAGAAGACGGCGGTGATCAGGCCATGCCGCAGCATGTCCCGGATGTTTTCCGCGCGGAAGCGGTGCAGCGGCGTCGTGGAATTCATCCGCGGTCCTGGCCCCCCAGCGCGCGGCGCTCGCGTTCGACCAGCCGGTCGTAGAAGCCGCCGCCCGGTGCGATGAACCAGACCACCGCCCCATGGATCAGGAGCCCCAGCCCCCAGCCCATGAGCGGATACATCGCCCAGCTGCGGCCGTTGGCGGCCGAGATGGTGACCAGCCCCAGGTTGACCAGCACATAGACGAAGGCGTGGATGTACCAGCCCATCTTGGCGCCGGCGCGGCGGCGGGCGATGCGCTCGACGTCGCAGCGGGAGGAATCGGAGGACGATGCGTAGGAAGTCATGACAGCTCCTTGTATTGGACAGGAATGAAATCGGTGGTCGCCACGGCAGGCTGCGGTGCCGCCTGCAGGGCCGCGCGCTGGCGCAGCTCCTCGGTGGTGTCGCCTGGGCCCTCGGGCTTCCAGCCGGGCGGCTTCACGAGGTAGCCGACGAAGGCGCGCACCGAGCGGGCCGAGGCGAGGTCGCGAAAGAGCGCGCGCCACTGGCCGAACTCGATCTCCAGGATGTTGTGCGTGGTGACCGGGTTGACGAGGCCGTAGCGGCAGGGCACGTCGGCGCGCTCCGGGATGTAGGTGCCGAACAGGCGGTCGAACACGATCAGCACGCCGCCGTAGTTGCCGTCCAGGTATTCCAGGTTCGAGGCATGGTGCACGCGGTGGGCCGAGGGGGTGTTGAGCACCCATTCGAGCGGGCCCAGGCGCGGGATCCAGGTCGCGTGGATCCAGAACTGGTACAGCAGGTTCAGCGTGAGCATCAGCAGGATCACCCGCGGCGGCATGCCCAGCAGCGGCGCCAGCATGAAGAAGGCCAGGGTGCCGGTGAGGCGGCCGGTCCAGCCGAAGCGGTAGGCGGCCGACAGGTTCAGCTGGTTCGGCGAATGGTGGATGGCATGGGTGCACCAGAACCAGCGCACGCGGTGCGCGGCGCGGTGGTACCAGTAGTAGCAGAACTCCTGGCCGATGAAGCAGGCGGCCCAGCCGGTCCAGTGGTCCATCGGCAGGGTGAAGAGGCGGTGGGCGTAGAACCAGTCCATCGCGCCGGTCCAGAAGGCCAGGGGCAGCAGCCAGCGCAGGGGGTATTCGCGCACCAGGAAGTCGAACACCGAGACGCCGGCGGCCTTCCAGTCGTAGCTGCGCCAGCCGTTGCGCCACGAAAGCACCAGGGCCTCGGCGATGGAGGCGACGAGCACCACCGTGACGGAAACCTTGAGGATCAGCAGGAGCGCGTTCATGGCGGCGTTTCTTCTTCTGGAAGTGGTGGCCCGGGAATATTAGGCGGCGCGGGCGGCGGCAGCCATAGCGTCAGTGCGGATGGCCAGCTTCCACAGGCGCGCGGCGCGGGCCGCGAACACACCGGTGAACGCGCCGTACAGCACGGGAACCACGAGTGCGAGGGTGGGCTGGTGGCGCAGCTCGGGGTGCATGGCCAGGGCGGCGCCGACCACGTACTTGGTCAGGAAGATGCCCATCATGAGCATCAGCGGCACCGGGCTGCCGGCCACGTCGAACTGGCGGGTGGCCGCGTCGTAGCGGGTGGCGGCGTGCAGCGGGCGCTGCAGCACCAGGGCGGCCATCACGGCGGCGGCGGCGGCCCAGCCCAGCAGGGTGCCGAAGGAGTCGCCGAAGACCGAGGCCACGCCGTACAGCGACAGGCCGCCCATGGCGACGGGCATCAGCGTGACGCGGGTCAGGCTCACCTGGTTGGCCAGCAGTTGCCGGGCGCCGAGCCACAGCAGCAGGAAGAAGACGGCGAACACCCACTTGGGCGTGTGAAGGATGATCTGCATCAGCATGGCGGCACTCCGTTGAAGGTGAAAGGTGAAGAAAAGCTGAAAAGGCGGCACAAGGGAATCGATGGGGTGGACTGTGCCGGCGGCCCCCCATGCCCGCCATCGCCGTGCGACGGAATGCGCGCAGGCGGCGCCAATTGCAGCCGGGCGGCGCGAATTGCGGGGTTTCGCGGCAATTCGGGGAGGCTTCGAGGAGGCTCCGACGGGGCGCCGGCCAGCTTTACCGCCGCTTTACGGCCCAGCAAAGAGCCGGACTACCATCCGCGCTGTACTACGCTGGTCCGCACCTCTGCACCTTTCGCACGCACCGTCCATGGAACAAGAAAAACCAACCGAGCCTCTGCCTTCCACCGTGTCTCCCACGCATCCGACGGTACGCAGACGCCGTTGGATGGGCAGCCTGCTGGCCTTGCTGCTGCTGGCGGTGCTGGGCGGCGGCGCCTGGTATCTGGTCCAGCGCTCGAAGATGCCGGTTGCCGGCCCTGGTGCGGGCCCCGGCGCCGGGCGGCAGGGCGGGCCCGGAGGCCCGGGCGGGCCGGGGGGGCGTGGTGGCGGTGGCGGCGCGGCCTCCAGCACGGTCGGCATCGCGACCGCCCGGCAGGCCGACATCCCCGTGCAGCTCGAGGCGCTAGGCACCGTCACGCCGCTGGCCAACGTGATCGTCCAGCCGCAGGTGTCGGGCGTGCTCACGGCGGTGCTCTTCCAGGAAGGGCAGATGGTCAAGAAGGGCGACGTGCTCGCCACCATCGATCCGCAGCCGTTCCAGAACGCGCTCGGCCAGGCCACCGGCGCACGCCAGCGCGACGAGGCGCAGCTCGCGGCGGCGCGCGTCACGCTGCAGCGCTACCAGACCCTGCTGGGCCAGGACTCGATCGCCCGGCAGGACGTGGACACCCAGGCCGCGCTGGTCAAGCAGCTCGAAGGCACGGTGGCCATCGACCGCGCCAACGAGAACACCGCCAAGCTCAATCTCGCCTGGAGCCGCATCACCGCGCCGGTGAGCGGGCGCATCGGCCTGCGGCCGGTGGACGCGGGCAACTACATCTCCACCGGCACCACCAACGGCGTCGCCACCATCACTCAGATCGCGCCGATCGACGTCGAATTCGCCATCCCGCAGGACCGCGTGCCCGAGGTGCAGGAGCGCCTGGCCCAGGGCGCCAAGCTCGACGCCACCGCCTTCGACCGCACCCGCACGCGCCGGCTGGCGAACGGCACTTTCTCCACGCTGGACAACCTGGTCGACACCGCCACCGGCACCGTCAAGGCCAAGGCCCGCTTCACCAACGCCGACAACGCGCTGTTCCCGAACCAGTTCGTCAACCTGCGGCTGCTGCTGCGCACCGTGAGCAGCGCCGTGGTGGTGCCCGTCACCGCGCTGCGCCACGGCCCCAACGGCGACTACGTGTACGTGCTGAACGAGGACAACACCGTGTCGCAGCGGCCGGTGACGCGCGGCGAATCGAGCGTGGACAACGTCGCGATCATGTCGGGCCTGAAGGCCGGCGAGCAGGTCGTAACCGAAGGCGGCGACCGCCTGAAGGACGGCGCGCGGGTGCAGACCCAGGCCGACCGTCCGGCCGGCGCGGCGTCGGCGCCGGCAGGCGGTACGCATCGCGGCCGCCGCCAGGGTGGTGGCGCAGGTGCCGGCGGGCCCGGCGCGCCCAGGGGCGGTGAAGCCGCTCCGGCTGCTGCTGCCCCCACAGCCCCTGCAGCCCCTGCAGCCCCGGCCGCATCCCCGGCGCCCTCGGCCGAATCGGCCCCTGCTGCCCCTGCAACCCCCGCCAGGCTCCCTACCGCCGAGCAGCGCCAGCGCATGCTCGACTCCGCCAAGGACAACCCCGAGCAGCTCGAACGCCGCAAGCGTTTCCTCGAGGCGCTGGACCGCGGCGACCCGGCCGCGCTGGAACGCTGGCAGCGCATGTCCGAAGGCCGCGGCGGCGAAGGCGCGCAGGGCAGGCGCGGCAACCAATGACGAGCGGTCTTTGCAGTAGCAGTAGTAGCAGCAGCACGGAGGCCCCACGTTGAGCCCGTCACGTCCGTTCATCCTCCGGCCGGTGGCGACTTCGCTGCTGATGGTCGCCATCGTGCTGGCCGGCCTGGTGGCGTTCCGCTTCCTGCCGCTGTCGGCGCTGCCGCAGGTCGACTACCCGACCATCCAGGTCCAGACGCTCTACCCCGGGGCCAGCCCCGAGGTGATGAGCAACACCGTCACCGCGCCGCTGGAGCGCCAGTTCGGCCAGATGTCGGGGCTCGACCGCATGAGCTCGACCAGCGCCGCGGGCGTGTCGATCATCACGCTGCAGTTCTCGCTGGGCCAGACGCTGGACGTGGCCGAGCAGGAGGTGCAGGCCGCCATCAACGCCGGCGGCTCGCTGCTGCCGGCCGACCTGCCGGCGCCGCCGGTGTACGCCAAGGTCAACCCGGCCGACGCGCCGGTGCTCACGCTGTCCATCACCTCCGACACGCTGCCGCTCACCGACGTGCAGAACCTGGTCAACACCCGGCTCGCTCAGAAGATCAGCCAGGTCTCTGGCGTGGGGCTGGTGTCGCTCAGCGGCGGGCAGCGCCCTGCGATGCGCATCCAGGCCAACACCCAGGCTCTGGCGGCCAACGGCATCGGGCTGGACACGCTGCGCACCGCGATCTCGGCGGCCAACTCCAACGGGGCCAAGGGCAGCTTCGACGGGCCCAAGCGCGCCTACACGATCAATTCGAACGACCAGCTGATGACGGTCGACGACTACAAGAACCTGATCGTCTCGTACAAGAACGGCGCGCCGATCCGCATGGTCGACGTGGCGCAGGTGGTCAGCAGCGCCGAGAACAACCAGCTCGCCGCCTGGGCCGGCAACAAGGCCGACGGCACCAGCAAGCTGTCGCCCGCGATCATCATGAACGTGCAGCGCCAGCCCGGCGCGAACGTGATCGCCACCGTCGACGCCATCAAGAAGCAGCTGCCCGAGCTGCAGGCCGGCCTGCCCGCCGGGCTGAAGATCGAGGTGCTCAGCGACCGCACCGCCGGCATCCGCGCCTCGGTGCAGCACGTCGAGATGGAACTGGTGCTGGCCGTGGTGCTCGTGGTGCTGGTGATCTTCGCCTTCCTGGGCAGCCTGCGCGCCACCGTCATCGCCAGCATCGCGGTGCCGATCTCGCTGATCGGCACCTTCGGGCTGATGTACCTGCTGGGCTACAGCCTGAACAACCTGAGCCTGATGGCGCTGACCATCGCCACCGGCTTCGTGGTGGACGACGCGATCGTGATGATCGAGAACATCGCGCGGTACATCGAGGAGGGCGAGAAGCCGCTGCAGGCCGCGTTCAAGGGCGCCACGCAGATCGGCTTCACCATCATCTCGCTGACGGTGTCGCTCATTGCGGTGCTGATCCCGCTGCTCTTCATGGGCGACGTGGTCGGCCGCCTGTTCCGCGAGTTCGCGGTGACGCTGGCCATCACCATCCTGATCTCGGCGGTCGTCTCGCTCACGCTGGTGCCGATGATGTCGGCGCGCTGGCTCAAGCACGAAGAAAAGAAGCAGGTCTCCGACAAGGGCTTCGGCGCACGCGCCCAGCGCTTCTTCAGCGGCGTGATGGTGCGCTACGACCGCTCGCTGCACTGGGTGATCGAGCACCAGGCACTCACGCTGCTGGTGGCGCTGCTCACCATGGTGCTGACGGTGCTGCTCTACCTCACCATTCCCAAGGGCCTGTTTCCCACGCAGGACACCGGCCAGCTGCAGGCCCGCGTGCAGGCCGCGCAGGACGTCTCGTTCGACCGCATGTCGCAGCTTCAGCTGCAGGCGGCGCAGGCCATCCTCGAAGACCCGGCGGTCGAGAACCTCAGCTCCTTCGTTGGCGTCGACGCGGCCAACAACACGATGCTGCACACCGGCAGCATGCTCATCAACCTCGCGAAGGACCGCGACAGCCAGCAGGTCGTGATGGACCGCCTGCGCGAGCGCGTGCGGCAGGTGGCGGGCGTCACGCTGTACCTGCAGCCGACGCAGGACCTGACCATCGACGCCGAGACCGGCCCGACCGAATACCGCATGTCGCTCGAAGGCGTGGACAGCGCCGCCATCACCGAGTGGATGAAGAAGCTCGTTGCGAAGCTGCAGGAATCGGACAAGGTGCGCAACGTGAGCAGCGACGCCGGCGCCCAGGGTCTGGCGGCTTTCGTGAACGTGAACCGCGACACGGCTGCGCGGCTGTCGATCACCGCGAGCACCGTGGACGACGCGCTCTACAGCGCCTTCGGCCAGCGCATCGTCTCGACCATCTTCACCGAGACCAACCAGTACCGCGTGATCCTCGAGGCCCAGCCCGGCATGGTGAACACGCCGCAGACGCTGGGGCAGCTGAGCCTGATCGCCGGTTCGGGCACCGCGACGCCGCTGTCGGCCATTGCGCAGATCAGCGAGCAGCAGGCGCCGCTGCAGATCACTCACGTGGCGCAGTACCCGGCGAGCACGCTGAACTTCGACACCGCGCCCGGTGTTTCGCTCGGGGCTTCGGTCGATGCGATTCGCGCGGCGGCGAAGGAAATCGGGCTGCCGAGCAGCGTGACGATGACCTTCCTCGGGGCTTCAGGGGCTTACGAGAAATCGTTGTCTAACCAGCTGTGGCTGATTCTTGCCGCCGTGGTGTGCGTGTACATCGTGCTGGGGGTGCTGTACGAGAGTTACGTGCATCCGCTGACCATCCTGTCCACGCTGCCTTCGGCTGGCGTGGGGGCGCTGCTGGCGCTGATGATCACGGGCAACGACCTGGGTGTGATCGGGATCATCGGGATCATCCTGCTGATCGGCATCGTGAAGAAGAACGCGATCATGATGATCGACTTTGCGATCGATGCGGAGCGGACACAGGGGAAGTCTCCTCGGGAAGCGATTCACCAGGCTGCCTTGTTGCGGTTCCGGCCTATCTTGATGACTACGTTGGCGGCTTTGTTTGCTGCTGTGCCGTTGATGTTGAGTTTTGGGGATGGGGCTGAGTTGCGGCGGCCTCTTGGGTTGGCGATTTTTGGGGGGTTGATCGTCAGTCAGCTGCTTACTTTGTTCACTACGCCTGTTATTTATCTGGCGTTTGATCGACTGGGTGGGGGGAGTGCTCGGAGGGTTGAGATTGAGGAGGAGGCGGTTTGACTTTGCTTGCCTCTGGTCGTTTTGCTTCCCGAGGCCGGGTCTCGCCCCGGCGGGCGACCTACTTTCTTTTGCTTCGCCAAAAGAAAGTAGGCAAAGAAAAGGCGACCCTGCTGTCTGTGTCCCTCCGCTTCGCTACGGGCAACCTGCGGTGCTCGGCGCAGGAGGGGGTCCGCAGAACTCGCTTCGCTCAAACAGCTGCGGCCCTGATCCCTCCTGCGCCTGCGCTCCTCGGCACAGCCAGAAGGGAGCGATCCGCGCCATCGCTCCGCTCGGCTTTTGAACAGCCTGGACTGGCCTTCGCTTCGCTCGGCCAGGTATTGAGTTCCAGTGGCCTCGCCGAACCCGATGCGCCATTCCAAGCCCAGCAGGCGCAAAGCGCCTGCTGGGCACCCGCGGCCGAGCGCAGCGATGGCCCCCGTGTCCCCAATCCCCTCTGGCTGCGCCGAGGAGCGCAGCGTTTCGCGGATAAGGGCCGCAGCTGTTTGAGCGAAGCGAGTTCTGCGGACCCCGCGAAACGCGAGCACCGCAGGTTGCCCCGTAGCGCAGCGAAGGGGTCGCAGACAGTGGGGTCGCCTTTTCTTTGCTTACTTTCTTTTGGCGAAGCAAAAGAAAGTGAGTCGGCCGCCGGGCCGAGACCCGGCCTCCGCCCTCCGCAAGGAGAGCAGCGATGAACCTATCCCTACCGTTCGTCCGCCGCCCCATAGGCACAGTGCTTCTGACCATAGGCGTAGCCCTGGCCGGCATAGCAGCCTTCTTCGTCCTCCCAGTCTCCCCCCTCCCGCAGGTCGACTACCCCGTCATCTCGGTAAGAGCCTCGATCCCCGGAGCGAGCCCGGAGACGATGGCCACCAGCGTAGCCACCCCGCTGGAGCGCCACCTCGGAACAATCGCAGGCGTCAACGAAATGACGTCGACGAGCTCGGTCGGCTCGACCCGCGTCACGCTGCAGTTCGACCTCAGCCGCAACATCGACGGCGCGGCCCGCGAGGTGCAGGCCGCCATCAACGCGAGCCGCATCGACCTGCCCGCCACGCTGCGCAGCAACCCGACCTACCGCAAGGCCAACCCGGCGGCGTCGCCGGTGATCATCCTGGCGCTCACGTCCAAGACCAAGACACCAGGCCAGATCTATGACGCCGTGTCGAACATCGTCAGCCAGCGCCTGTCGCAGGTGGACGGCGTGGGCGACGTGGAGATCGGCGGGGGCTCGCTGCCCGCCGTACGGATCGAACTGCTGCCGTTCGCTCTCAACCGCTACGGCATCAGCACCGAGGACGTGCGCGCCGCCATCCAGGCCTCTAACGCGAACCGGCCCAAGGGCATGGTGCAGGGCGACGGGCGCAAGCTGCAGATCTACACGCAGACGCCTGCGCTGCGCGCGAGCGACTACGCGTCGATGGTGATCGCCTGGCGCAACGGCGCGGCGGTGCGGCTGCAGGACGTGGCGGAGGTGGTCGACGGTGTGGAGGACACGCGCACGCTGGGTCTCTTCAACGGCGAGCCGGCGATCATCGTGCTGATCACGCGGCAGCCCTCGGCCAACATCATCGAGACGGTGGACAGCGTGCGGGCGCTGTTGCCCGAGCTGCAGGCCCAACTGCCGCCCGACGTGACGCTGCAGGTGGCGTCGGACAGCACCAACTCCATCCGCGGCTCGCTGCGCGAGGTGGAGCTGACGCTGGTGATCTCCGTCATCCTGGTGGTGCTGGTGGTGAGCCTGTTCCTGCGCAGCGTGCGAGCGACGATCGTGCCGGCCGTGGCGACGGTGGCGGCGCTGCTGGGCACCTTCGGGGTGATGTACCTGCTGGGCTTCAGCCTCAACAACCTGAGCCTGATGGCGCTCACGGTGGCCACCGGCTTCGTGGTGGACGACGCCATCGTGGTGCTGGAGAACACGAGCCGGCACATCGAGTCGGGCATGACGCGCATGAAGGCGGCGTTGCTGGGCGCGAAGGAGGTGGGTTTCACCGTGCTGTCGATCAGCGTGTCGCTGGTGGCGGTGTTCATCCCACTGCTGTTCATGGGCGGGCAGGTGGGGCGGCTGTTCCGCGAGTTCGCGGTGACGCTGTCGGCGGCGGTGCTGATCTCGCTGGTGATCTCGCTGACCACCACGCCGATGATGTGCGCCTGGATGCTCAAGCCCGGCGGCGAGCACGACAAAAACAAGCCGCAGGGCAGGCTGGGCCATATCGCCGCGCGCAGCTACGACTGGATGCTCAAGCGCTACGAGAGCAGCCTCGACTGGGCTCTGGACAGCAAGGCGCTGGTGATGCTGATCCTGGTGGCGGTGGTCGGGCTGAACGTGTACCTGTTCAGCGCGGCGCCCAAGGGCTTCTTCCCGCAGCAGGACAGTGGCCAGCTCAACGGCGGCCTGCGGGCCGACCAGAGCATCTCTTCGCAGGCGCTCGGCGAGAAGCTGCGGCAGGTGGTCGACATCATCCGCAAGGACGAGGCGGTCGACACCGTGGTGGGCTTCACCGGCGCGGGCCGGGCAGGGGGCGGCTTCATGTTCGTCAACCTGAAGCCGGCGAACCAGCGCAAGGACAGCGGCCTCGCGGTCATCGCGCGGCTGCGCCCGCAGCTCAACCAGGTGACAGGCCTGCGCGTGTTCCTGGGCACGGTGCAGGACGTGCGCTCGGGCGGCCGGGCAAGCAACTCGACCTACCAGTACACGCTCAAGAGCGACAACGTCGCAGACCTGCGCACCTGGGCCGTGAAGCTGGCCGACGAGCTCAAGCTGCAGCCGGTGCTGACCGACATCGACACCGACCAGGACCAGAACGGCGTGGAAACGGTGGCCAAGGTCGACCCCGACAGCGCGCGCCGGCTGGGCCTGACATCCACGGCCATCGACAACGCGCTCTACAACGCCTTCGGCCAGCGGCAGGTGGCGACCATCTACACCGAGCTGAACCAGTACCACGTGGTGATGGAATGGGCGCAGCGCTACACGCGCAGCCCGAACTCGCTGAGCGACGTTTACGTGCCGGCCACCAGGACGTCGGTGGTGGGCGGGCAGACCGTGACCACGCAGGTGGCGGCGAGCAGCACGTCGACGGGGTCTTCGTCTTCTTCCTCGTCGAGTTCGTCGTCTTCCTCCTCGTCCTCGTCCGCCGCAACCGCGGCCACCGTGCCGGTGTCGGCCAACGCGGCGCTGCGCAACGCATCGACGGGCAACGTGCTAAGCAACACGGCCACCGCGCTCGTGCCGCTGTCGGCGGTCGCGAAGTTCGAGGAGCAGTCGGTGGCCACCTCGGTGAGCCACGAAGACGGCGAGCTGGCCACGACCATCTCGTTCAACCTCGCCGAGGGCGCCAACCTGGGTGACGCGCGCGAGGCCATCGCCAAGGCCGAGGCCAACATCGCCATGCCCACCAACGTGCGCGGTGCGTTCGCGGGCACGGCGGCGAGCGCGCAGCAGTCGCAGGGCCAGCAGGCGATTCTGATCCTGGCGGCGCTGATCGTGATCTACATCGTGCTGGGCATCCTGTACGAGAGCCTGGTGCACCCGATCACGGTGCTGTCGACGCTGCCTTCGGCGGGCGTGGGCGCGGTGCTGGCGCTGCTGATGTTCCGCATGGAGTTTTCCATCATCGCGCTGATCGGCGTGTTCCTGCTGATCGGCATCGTGAAGAAGAACGCCATCCTGATCATCGACTTCGCGCTCGAGGCCGAGCGCCAGCGCGGGCTCACGCCGCTGGAGGCGGTGCGCGAGGCGTGCCTGCTGCGCTTCCGTCCGATCCTGATGACGACCATGGCGGCCGCGCTCGGCGCGCTGCCGCTGGCCATCGGCTTCGGCGAGGGGGCCGAGCTGCGCCGTCCGCTGGGCGTGGCCATCATCGGCGGGCTGATCGCGAGCCAGCTGCTGACCCTGCTGACGACGCCGGTGGTCTACCTGCTGCTCGACAAACTGCGCCGCCGCGGCGCCAACGAGCGCGAGCTGAGCCGCGTAACGCCCGCCTGAGCGAGAAACGACAACGACATGAACGCATTGTTTTCTTCCACCTCCCGCTTTTCGTTTTCGGCGCTCGCACTGGCCGCCATGCTCGCCGGCTGCGCGGGCGGCCCGCGCTACGAGCAGCCGGCCACCGCCGCGTCGGCCAACTGGAAGGAGCAGAAGGCCGCCGAAGGCTGGCTGCCCGCGGCGCCGGCCGACGCGCTCGACCGCGGCGAATGGTGGAAGCTCTTCGGCGACGCCACGCTCGACGGCCTGGCCGGCCGCGTGCAGGTGTCGAACCAGAACATCGCCGCCGCGGTGGCCAACTACACGCAGGCCCAGGCGCTGGTGCGCGGCGAGCGCGCGGCGCTGTTCCCCTCGGTGTCGCTCGACGGCAGCGGCAAGCGCTCGGGCACGGTGGGTGGCAGCAGCACGTCGAGCCCGTCGAACAGCTTCTCGGCATCGTTGGGCGCGAGCTGGACGCCCGACGTCTGGGGCCGGCTGCGCGAGGCGGTGAGCAGCGCGCAGGCCAACGCGCAGGCCAGCGAGGCCGACCTGGCCGCGGCGCGGCTCTCGGCCATCGGCGACCTGGCGACCAACTATTTCTCGCTGCGCGAGGCCGATGCGGAGATCGTGCTGCTCGACGAGACCATCCAGGGCTACCAGCGCGCCTTCGACATCACCAGCAATCGCTATGCCGCCGGCATTGCCGCGCAGACCGACGTGCTGCAGGCGCAGACGCAACTGGTGAATGCCAAGGCCGAGCGCGTGGGCCTGCAGCGCACGCGCGCCACCTACGAGCACGCCATCGCGGCGCTGATCGGCGTGGCGCCGGCCGACTTCAGCCTGCCCGCCGCGCAATGGACGCCCACGGTGCCCGGCGTGCCGCTGGGCGTGCCCTCGACGCTGCTGCAGCGCCGTCCCGACATCGCGGCGGCCGAACGCTCGGTGGCGGCGGCCAATGCGCAGATCGGCATTGCGCGCGCGGCGTACTTCCCGAACATCAGCCTCACGGCGTCGGTCGGCAGCAGCAACGTCAGCCGCGTGAAGGACCTGTTCAGCTCGTCCAACACGCTGTGGGGGCTGGGGCTGTCGGTTGCGCAGGTGGTGTTCGACGCAGGCGCGATCGCGGCCAATGTCGATTCGGCGAAGGCGGGCTACGAATCCAGCGTGGCGCGATATCGCCAGACCGTGCTCACGGCCTTCCAGGCGGTGGAAGACCAGCTCACCGCGAGTGCGACGCTCGCGCAGCAGGAGGGCCTGCGCCGCGAGGCCTCGGCGGCGGCGGACAAGACCGAGCAGCAGCTGCTCAACCGCTACCGCGCGGGACAGGTCAGCTACACCGACGTGGTCACGGCACAGGCCGCCGCACTCAGCGCGCGACGCACGCTGGTGCAGCTGCAGGTCAACCGCCAGACCACGGCCATCGCGTTGATCCAGGCGATGGGCGGTGGCTGGCAGGCCGGGTGGATGGACGGCGCCGCGCAGGCGCAGCCCGCCACATCGCCTGCCACGCGGTAAGCGCGGCGAGCGCTGATACCACCTGATCGGCGCGGGCGGTCGTCAATGCGCCGGGCGGTCCATGGTGTGACCCAGGTAGTCCTTGTCGGTCACGAGAACCCACAGCGCCAGCACCAGGATCACCGCGGCCACGAGCACCGCGTTGACCATCGCCGTCTCGGTGCCGCGGAAGCCGAGCACCCAGGGCGATACCGCGAGCCAGGCCGCCAGCGCGACCTCGGTCCATTCTTCCCACTGCCGTGGCACGAAAGTCGCACCCAGGGCCACCGCGCCGAGCACGATGCCGGTCGCCACCATCGTCCACATGGCGGCCGTCATGCCCGAAAAGCCCAGGACCCAGGGCGAGACGATCAGCCAGGCGCCGGCGGCGGCGTTGACGGGGTCTTGCCAATGCTTCACTTGCTTCATGGTCATTACCTCCTGTCGCGACAAGGCGCCGCGACAGTTTTTTGACCCATGGCGCTGGGAAGGGGTTCCTGCCGGCGGGGCGCCGCGCCTAGAGTGGCAACTCCAATGTTTCCCACTTGCGCAGCATGGTCACCTGCCGGCGGAGGTAGTCGGTCGGCGTCGCCTGGGAGCCCCGGACGGGAAGACGCCATGGTTGCCAGCATCCGGATCGCGTTTCTATAATTGAGCACGTACTCAATCAATAAAAGAATCCGACGCGAGCCATGGCCAGACCCAGAAGCGAAGACAAGCGCAACGCGATCCTCGATGCAGCCATTGCCGAGTTCGCCAGCCGGGGCGCGTGGAGCACGCCCACCTCGGCCATTTCGCGCGCGGCAGGCGTGGCCGAGGGCACGCTCTTCACCTACTTCGCGAACAAGGAAGTGCTGGTCAACGAGCTCTACCGCCAACTGAAGACCGAGCTCGCCGAGGTCATGCTCGCCGACTGGCCCGAGGAGGCGGACCCCAAGACAAAGTACCGCCACATCTGGGACCGCTACGTGTACTGGGGCGTCGACAACCCGGAAAAATTCAAGGTGATGTCGCAGCTCAAGGTGTCGGACCAGGTGAGCGATGAAAGCAAGGCGGCGGGCATGGCGCCATTCCTGCGGCTGGAGGTGCTGGCGACGGAGTGCATCCGCAACGGGCTGATACGCGACCAGCCGCTGCCCTTCCTCGGCGCGATGCTGGGCGCGATGGCCGAGACCACGATGGTCTTCGTCGCGCAGACCAAGAGCAGGAAAGGGCGCGCCGGCTACTGCGAAGCCGGCTTCGAGACCTTCTGGCGCGGCATCGTCGCCGGCGCCTGAGTCCTGTCCGCAGATCCCCACGAGAGAGAACCACACCATGCCCAAGCTCAAGCGCCGCCATTTCGTTCTTGGCACCGTGGGGGCCGTCGGCGCCCTCGTCGTCGGCTGGTCGGCCACGCCGGCCGCGTCGCGGCTCATGCCGGCCGAGCCCTTGCCGGCCGCCCCAGGGCAGGTCGCGCTCAACGGCTGGGTCAAGGTGGGCAGCGACAACACGGTCACGCTGATGATGTCGCAGTCGGAAATGGGGCAGGGCACGCACACCGGGCTGTCGATGCTTCTCGCCGAAGAAATGGGTGCCTCGCTCGAGCAGATCCGGCTGGAGACGGCCGGCCCCGACGCCATCTACAACAACCAGGCAGCGATCCTCGACGCGCTGCCTTTCCGGCCCGGCGATGAGGGCGCGGTGAAGCGCTCGACGCAGCACGTGGTCGGCAAGCTGCTGCGCTCGATTCCGGGGCTCTCGGGCACGGGCGGCTCATCGAGCATCACCGACCAGTGGATGCCGCTGCGCGAGGCCGGCGCATCGGCGCGCACCATGCTGCTGGGCGCCGCCGCCGCGCTGTGGCAGGTGCCCGTGGCCGAATGCCGCGCCGAAGCCGGACGCGTTCTGCATGTCAGCGGCAAGAGCGCCACTTTCGGCGAACTGGCCCCGAATGCCGCGCAGCAGCCGCTACCGGCGCAGGTGGCTCTGAAGAAGCCTGCCGATTTCAAGCTCATCGGCCAGCCCGCGCGGCGCGTGGACGGCGCGGCCAAGCTCGACGGCTCCGCCACCTTCGGCCTCGACGTGCTCCCGCCGGGCCTGCTGTACGCGAGCATCGCGATGTGCCCGACCACCGGCGGCCGCGTCGCGAGCTTCGACGCCACGGCGGCGCAGAAGCTGCCGGGCGTGCGCAAGGTGATGGCGCTGGAGCCGGTCGGTGCCACGCTCATCGGCACCGGCGCCACGCCGGGCGGCGTGGCCGTGATCGCCGACACGCCGTACCACGCGATGCGCGCCGTGAAGGCGCTCGCCATCGAATGGGACCACGGCCCGGCCGCCAGCCTTTCGAGCGCCGAGATGATCGAGCGGCTCTCGCAGACGCTGCGCGCCAGGCCCGGCAACGCGCAACTGAACGACGGCGACGTGGCCGCCGCGTTCCGGTCTTCCGCCAAGACCATCGAGGCCGAGTACCGCGTGCCCTTCCTGGCCCACGCGACCATGGAGCCGATGAACTGCACCGTGCAGTTCAAGGACGGCAAGGCGACCGTCTGGGCGCCGACGCAGGCGCCGGGCTTCACGCGCAACGCCGCGGCCAAGGCGCTGGGCATCGACGCCGCCAAGGTCGAGCTGCACGTGACCTACCTCGGCGGCGGCTTCGGCCGGCGCTACAGCACCGACTTCGTCACCCAGGCCGCCACGCTGGCGCGCGAGACCGGCGGCGCGCCGGTGCAGCTTTTCTGGTCGCGCGAGGAGGACATGGCGCACGACTTCTACCGGCCGGCCTACGTCGCGCGATGCAAGGCGGGCTTCGATGCGGCTGGCGCGCTGGTTGCCTGGCAGACCACGACGGCCGGCTCGAGCATGGGCGCGCCCTCGTTCATGGACACCACCACCGATGGCGCGTGGAATACGGCCTACGCATTTCCCAATGCGCGCGTCGCCCACGTGCCGGTGGAGTCGGCCATGCCCACGGGCGTGTGGCGATCGGTCGCGCATTCGCAGAACGCCTTCTTCGTCGAGAGCTTCATCGACGAATGCGCCGCCGCAGCGGGCAAGGACCCGGTGGTGTTCCGCGCCGCGCTGCTCGCCAAGGACGAGCGCCACCTGCGCGTGCTCAGGCGCGTGGCCGAGCTGTCGAACTGGGGCCAGCCACCGGAGCCGGGGCCCGACGGCGCGAGGAGGGCGCGCGGGCTGGCGATCCACCGCTCCTTCGGCAGCATCGTCGCGCAGGTGGCGGAGGTGTCGGTCTCGGCGGACCGGCAGGTGCGGGTGCACCGTGTTGTCTGCGTCATCGACTGCGGCGTGGCCGTCAACCCGAACCTGATCCGCCAGCAGATGGAAGGCGCCATCGTCTACGGCCTCTCGGCCGCGCTGCACGGCGAGATCACGGTCGAGAAGGGGCAGGTGCAGCAGAGCAACTTCCACGACTACATGCCGCTGCGCATGAACGAATGCCCGGCCATCGAGGTCGAGATCGCCGCCAGCGGCGAGGCGCCCGGTGGCGTTGGCGAGCCCGGCACGCCGCCCATTGCGCCGGCGGTGGCGAATGCCGTGTTCGCGCTCACCGGGCAGCGGCTGCGCAGCCTGCCGCTGAAGCTCGCCTGAGCGGCAGGACACCGGACAAACAAGCAAGGAAAACGCGATGACCACCACGCTCACCGTCAACGGCAAGGCCGTCACCGTCAATGCCGAACCCGATACCCCCCTGCTGTGGGTGCTGCGCGGCGAGATGCGGCTCGTCGGCACCAAGTTCGGCTGCGGCAAGGCGCTTTGCGGCGCCTGCACCGTGCACCTCGACGGCGAGGCGGTGCGCTCCTGCGTCACCCCGCTGGAGGCGGTGGGCAGCCGGGAAGTGACCACCATCGAGGGACTGAATGGCAAGGAGGCCGACGCCCTGCGGCAGGCCTGGGCCGAAGTCGACGTGGTGCAGTGCGGCTACTGCCAGAGCGGTCAGCTGATGTCGGCCTGCGCGCTGCTGAAAAAGACGCCAAAGCCTGGCGATGACGACATTTCTTCCGCAATGAGCGGAAACATTTGTCGCTGCGGTACCTATCCACGCATCCGCGCCGCCATTCACATCGCCGCGCAGACAGCCTCGCGCTGAGAAGAACTGGCCGGGTTTCGGGCGGCGCAACCGGGCGGGGGCGGGTTAACGCTCGTGGTCAGAAAGCTGTTTACAAAAATTAAGAATTTTTCCGTAATCATCGAAAAAGCCCAGAAATAAAATTTTTACGGAAACAGGGGATATGAAGCTTTTGTACGCCGCCGTACCATCCGCGCGGCCCGCTTCCGGCCGCCCCCAGTTCCCGACTTTCGATGACCCCCCCAGATCCTTCACGGACGCGAGCGTTGTCCGTGGCCGAAACCCTGCGTGACCGCATCTTCGATGGCGAGATCGCGCCCGGTTCCCATTTGATGGAAATTACGCTGGCCAACGAGCTCGGCGTGTCGCGCACGCCTGTTCGCGGCGCCATGGCACGGCTGGCGGACGAGGGGCTGCTGGTCTACCTGCCCAACAAGGGCTTCCAGGTGCGCCGCTTCAACGCCAAGGACGTGCACGACGCCTTCAGCGTGCGCGCCACGCTGGAAGGCATGTGCTGCCGGCTGATCGGCGAGGTCGGGCTCGACGGCGCGGCCCTGTCGAAGCTGACCGTCATGCTCGACGAGCAGCACGAGCTGCTGCATCACACCGGCGAATGGTCCGAAGGCCGCGCCGCCCGCTGGCAGGACCTGGACCTGGCCTTCCACCAGAAACTGCTGGCACTGGCGGACAACCGCTGGCTCGCCGAGGCGGTGCAGCGCGCCAGCCAGCTGCCGATCATCTTCGACAGCAAGCTGCGTCCCCACAACCGCGACGCCTCGATGCTGCTGCACAGGCACGAGCAGGCCCTGCAGGCGTTCGCGGACCACTGCCGCATCGTCGAGGCGCTGGGCCGGCAGGAAGCCGCCGCCGCCGAGGCCGCCATGCGCGAGCACATCAACTCCAACCGCGATCTGCTGGTGCTCTACCTGAGCCAGAAGAACCCGACCCGCACCCGGTCCCTGGTCTGAACCAGACTCAGGCCGGCCCCTGGCCGCCGCGCATGGCCGGCGCCGTGAGGTAGGCCCCCGACTCGAAGAGTTGCGCCTCGGCCTGGTCGATGCGCCGGATCACCGGTTTGCCGGCACGGCTGGCCAGCAGCTCGACCAGCGCCTCTGTCACCGCCACCCCGGCCGCGACCGAGGGGAAGAAGGAGGGGCTGTTGATCGTGAAGAGCAGCGTCTCCTCCGCCAGCAGCGACAGCGGCGAGGCCACGCTGTCGGTGATGGCGACGATGCGGCAGCCCGCCGCCTTGGCCGCCCGCGTCACCTGCAGCGCCTCGCGCGAATAGGGCGCGAAGCTCGCCACCACCAGCGCGTCGCCCTTGGCGAAGGCGCGCTGCTGCATCTCCAGCGAGCCGCCCTGGCCGTCGACCAGGTGCACGCTGGCGCGGAAGAGCCGGTACACGTACACGAACGAAAAGGCGATCGGAAAGCAGGCCCTGAAGCCGGCGGCGTGCACGGCGGGTGCCTTCTCGATCAGCGCGCAGGCCTTCTGCAGCGCGTAGCCGCTTTGCTGGTGGGTGGCTTCGAGGTTGCGGCGCTGCACTTCGAACATCTCGCCGGTCAGCGTCTGGTCGCTGGCGCGGCCGACGAGCTGCTTGGCGCGGCCGCCGTAGGTCTCGGAGCCCAGGCCCATCCCGGCGGCGAAGGCTTCCTTGAGCTGTGGCCAGCCTTCGTAGCCCATGTGTTGCGCGAAACGCACGAGCGTCGCGGGCGTGCTCTGCGAGCGCATGCCGACGCTGCGCATCGAGCTGGTGACCACCGCGTTCGGGTGGTCGAGTACGTAGCGCGCCACCTGTTGCAGCGCGGGGCTCAGTTCGTTGAAACGCTGGCGGATCTGCTCTTTGGCGTCCATGACGGTGTGTCTCCTTGGCTGAGTTGGAACAAATGTACCGGAGCAGGGAAAACACGGCAGTGACGGAACAAATGTTCCAAACAATAATTTGCCGGAAACGTTAGTTCCAAACACCGAGCCATGACGCACGTCTTCCACCGCCACCTCCGCCAGACCCCGCCCGTTGCCGTGGGCTCCCACGGCATGTTTATTCGCGACGCCGAGGGCCGCGAGTACCTCGACGCCTCCGGCGGGGCCGCCGTGTCCTCGCTGGGCCACGCGCATCCCGAGGTCATGGCCGCGATGCACGCGCAGATCGACAAGCTGGCCTACGCCCACACCAGCTTCTTCACGAGCGAGGTGGCAGAGCAGCTGGCGGACGAGCTGATCGGCTCCGCCCCCGAGGGCATGAGCCACGTCTACCTGGTGAGCGGCGGTTCCGAGGCGGTGGAGTCGGCGCTGAAGATGGCGCGGCAGTACTTCGTGGAAATCGGCCAGCCGCAGCGCACCCACTTCATCGCGCGCCGACAGAGCTATCACGGCAACACGCTGGGCGCGCTCGCCGTGGGCGGCAACGCATGGCGCCGCGAACCCTTCGCGCCCATCCTGGTGCCGGCCACGCATGTCTCGCCCTGCTATCCGTATCGCGAGCAGCGCGCCGACGAGAGCGCCGAGCAGTACGGCCTGCGCCTGGCGGCCGAGCTGGAAGCGGCCATCCTCGCGCAGGGCGCCGACCGCGTGATCGCCTTCGTCGCCGAAACGGTCGGCGGCGCCACGGCCGGCGTGCTCACGCCGGTGCCGGGCTACTTCAAGGCGGTGCGCGCGGTGTGCGACAGGTACGGCGTGCTGCTGATCCTCGACGAGGTGATGTGCGGCATGGGCCGCACCGGTTCGCTGCACGCCTGCGAGCAGGAGGGCGTGGTGCCCGACCTGATGACCGTCGCCAAGGGCCTCGGCGGCGGCTACCAGCCGGTGGGCGCCGTGCTGGCGCAGCGCCGCATCGTCGAGGCGATGTCGAAAGGCAGCGGCTTCTTCCAGCACGGCCACACCTACCTCGGCCACCCGATGGCCTGCGCCGCCGCGCTCGCGGTGCAGCAGGTGATCCGCCGCGACGGCCTGGTCGCCAAAGTGCGCGAGGACGGCGTCGCCTTCGGCCGCATGCTGGCCGACGCGCTGGGCGCGCATCCGCACGTCGGCGACATCCGCGGCCGCGGCTTCTTCTGGGGCATCGAGCTGGTGGCCGACCGCGCGAGCAAGGCGCCTTTCGATCCGTTGCTGAAGGTCAACGCCACCGTCAAGAAGGACGCCATGTCGCGCGGCCTGCTGTGCTACCCCTTCGGCGGCACGGTCGATGGCCGCCAGGGCGACCACGTGCTGCTGGCGCCGCCGTTCATCGCCACCCGGCAGGACCTGCAGGAGATCGCCGCGCGGCTCGCGGCCTCCATCGATGCGGTCACGCGTGCCGCGGCAGCGGCTACGGCGCGCTGAGCGCCACCACTTTCCCGTCCGTTCGTCTTCCCCCCACCATCGCCTCGAGGAGCGTTCCATGCCCAAGCTTCGTCCGCTGTTTTCCTTCGCCGCCGTGCTTGCGGCCGCGCTGATGCCCTTCGCCGCCGCGCAGGCGCAGGAGAACGACACGCTCGCCAAGATCAAGGCCAGCGGCGCCATCACCTTCGGCTACCGGGAGTCGTCCTTCGGCTTCTCTTACCTCGACGGCAACCTCAGGCCGGTGGGCTACAGCCTCGACATCTGCAACCGCATCGTCGAGGCGGTGAAGAGCGAGCTGAAGATGCCGGCCGTCGAGGTCAGGTACCAGGCCGTCACCTCGGCCAACCGCATTCCGCTGGTGCAGAACGGCACGGTCGACATCGAATGCGGCTCCACCACCAACCTCGTCGAGCGGCAGAAGCTGGTGGCCTTCTCGCCGGACATCTTCCGCTACAACGTGCGCATGCTGGTGAAGGCCGATTCGGGTATCAAGGGCATCGCCGACCTGCAGGGCAAGACCGTGGCCACCACCAGCGGCACCACCTCGTTCCGCCTGCTGCGCGAGGCCGACCGGGGCCGCAACCTGGAGGTGACCAATCTCGCGGGCAAGAACCACAGCGACTCCTTCCTGCTGGTGGAAACCGGCCGCGCCCAGGCCTTCGTGCTCGACGACATCCTGCTGGCCGGCCAGATCGCGAACGCGCGCAACCCCAAGGACTTCCTCATCACCGGCGAGAGCCTGCGCACCGAGAACCAGTCGCGGATGTTCCGCAAGGACGACCCGGCCTTCAAGGCGCTGGTCGATCGCGTGGTCTCGGGCATGATGAAGTCGGGCGAGATGGAGAAGCTCTATGCGAAGTGGTTCATGTCGCCCATTCCGCCCAAGGGCATCAACATCAACTATCCGCTGAATGCCGAGACGAAGGACGCCTTCGCCAATCCTTCCTCCAAGGGCATCTGAGCGCCGTCGCCTGAATTCATGACCCGCATCGCCCTGATCCACGCGCTCTCGCACTCCGTCGCGCCCATCAACGAAGCCTTCGCGCGCGACTGGCCCGATGCCGTGCGCATGAACCTGCTCGACGACAGCCTCTCGGCCGACCTGGCGCGCGAGGGCAAGGGGCTCGACGCCGCCATGCACGAGCGCTTCCAGCGCCTCGCGCTGTACGCGGTCGATACCGGCGCGCAGGGCATTCTCTTCACCTGCTCGGCCTTCGGGCCGTGCATCGAGGCGGTGGCGCGGCGGCACGCGGGCATGCCGGTGCTCAAGCCCAACGAGGCCATGATCGACGAGGCAGTGCAAGGGCTGCAGGGCAGGCTGGGCCTCATCGCCACCTTCGCGCCCACGCTGGCGTCGATGCCGCCGGAGTTTCCATCGGAGGTCGCGCTCGAAACCGCGCTGGCCGAAGGCGCGCTCGACGCATTGAACGCGGGCGACACGCAGCGCCACGATGCGCTCATCGCCGCCCAGGCCGCCGCACTGCGCGAACGGGGCTGCACGCGCATCGCGCTGGCGCAGTTCAGCATGGCACGGGCACGTTCTGCCTGCGAGGCGGCCAGCGGGCTGCCGGTGCTCACCACGGTCGACAGCGCGGTGCGCGCGCTGCGCTGGCGCACCGGTGGCGGCGCTTCAGCGTAGGCGAGAGAACTCGATCACCGAGAACAGCGCGGTCATCGCGATCTGCGCCGCGTCGCTGCGCCCGAGGTTGCGGGCGAGGCCGGTCTCCCGGTCGGTGGCTTCAAGCCCCTGCGACAGGCGGCGGTAGATGTCCGCCGAGGGCATGCTCGCCGAGGTGCCCAGCGCGTCGCAGTAGGTGTCGGCGAGCACGGCCGCAAGCTGCTCGCTCTGCTCGTTCGACAGCTTCATCGGGTCGCCGGTGAAAACCGACGCGATGCAGTGCATCAGGTAGGCCTGTGTTTCGAGCGAGAACGACTGTTGCCGCACGTAGCATTCGACCGCTGCCCAGAAGAGCGGCTCGGAGGTGCGGCGCCAGCTTTCGAGCACCTTGCGCGCCTTGGCGACCAGGTCGGCGTGCGTGTCACCGGGCTCCGTGGGGCGCAGCGCCAGCCCCTGCAGGGTGAGCGCGGCTTCCGGGCCGGCCGCGCCGAGGATGAAGCTCCAGAACTTCCAGCGCGCATACCACTTCTTGTCGTGCGCGGGGTCCAGCGGTTCGAGCAGCCAGAAATCGATGCTCTGCACCGCGTCGCCGCGCTGTTCGGCCACGTTGCCGTCGCCCAGGTCGAGCGCGGCCATGCCCGACTGCATGCGGTCGGCCTCGATGTGGCCCTGCGCGACGATGCCCGCGCTGGAGCCCGAGAGGTCGATGTCGCGCAGCCGCTGCATCAGCTGCCGCAGTTCGTGGGCCGACGCGCCCGTGGCCTCGGTCACGCGGCGCATCGAGGCGCGCTGCTCGCGTTCCAGGTCGAGGGCGTTCTTGCGGCGGTCTTCGCCGTGATCGTCGAAAGTCGAGGCGTGCTCTTCGAGTCTGTCGCCGGGCGTGAACGTTCGCATTACCAATGGCTCCTTAGGCGTCCCATGCCTTCGCACACCCTCGACTGTGTGTCAACGCGCCGTGCCTGAACATCACCGGAACAGGGGAGTCTGAGCCCTGGCTGACCAGCCCCCTCGCGATAATGGCCGCACTTGAAAGGAGTACGCGTGGATATTGTTTTGCTGGCCAAGGCCGCCATCATGGGCATCGTCGAGGGGCTCACCGAATTTCTTCCGATCTCTTCGACGGGCCACCTGATCCTTGCGGGCTCGCTGCTCGGCGGCTTCGGCGACAACCGGGGCAAGGTCTTCGAGATCGCCATCCAGACCGGCGCGATCTTCGCGGTGATCCTGGTGTACTGGCAGAAGATCCGCTCTACCGTCGTCGCACTGCCGCGCCAACCCAAGGCCCAGCGCCTGGCGCTGAACATCTTCATCGGCTTCCTGCCCGCGGTGGTGCTGGGCCTGCTGTTCGGCAAGGTCATCAAGGAGCACCTGTTCATCCCGACCGTGGTGGCGAGCACCTTCATCATCGGCGGCTTCATCATCCTCTGGGCCGAGAAGCGGCCGCCCGGATCGGTGCGCGTCGAGCATGTCGACGACATGACGCCGTGGGACGCTCTCAAGGTCGGCCTGGTGCAGTGCTTCGCGATGATCCCCGGCACCAGCCGCAGCGGCTCGACCATCATCGGCGGCATGCTGCTGGGCCTCTCGCGCCAGGCGGCGACCGACTTCTCGTTCTTCCTGGCCATTCCCACGCTGATCGGCGCGGGCCTCTACAGCATCTACAAGGAGCGCGCGGCGCTGTCGATGGCCGACGTGCCGCTCTTCGCGGTGGGGCTGGTGTTCTCGTTCATCAGCGCATGGCTTTGCGTGCGCTGGCTGCTGAAGTACATCAGCAGCCACAGCTTCATTCCCTTCGCCTGGTACCGCATCGCCTTCGGCATCCTGGTGCTGGCCACGGCGTGGACCGGAACGGTGGTCTGGGCCGACTGATCCTGGTTTGATTCTTCAGCCCGCGGCGCCCAGCAGGGCGCTCGCGGCCCTTGCTTCCTGCCGCACCGCCGCGGCGATGGGCCCGTCGATCGACGGGTCGAAGCCGCCCGTGGCGCCCAGCGCGGTGATCACGGCGCAGACCCGCCCCGCATAGTCGTACACCGGCGCCGCCACGGCGCTGATGCCACGCAGGTAGGTGTCCTTCACACTGGCGCAGCGCGCCTGGCGCACCTCGCGGCGCAGCTCGCCGATCGGGTCCTTCGCGTCGAGCTGCGAGCGCATCTCCGGCGTAGCCTCGCCCAGTTCCTGCTCGGCCAGCGCAAGCACCCGCGATTCATCCAGCAGCCCCAGGAAGGCGCGGCCCGTGGCCGACCACAGCATCGACATCACCGAGCCGGCGCGCACGTTCACCGTGACCGGCAGGCCCGGCTCCTCGAAGCGCACGATGGTCGGGCCCTTGTTGCCCATCACCGCCACGAAGCAGGTCACCTCCAGCGATTCGCGCAGGCGGATCAGGCAGGGCTCGGCCGCGCGGATCGGGTCGGCCTGGCGCATCGCGGCCAGGCCGATCTGGATGGCTTCGGTGCCCAGGTAGTAGTGCTGCGACGCGGCGTCCTGCAGCACCAGGCCCGCTTCCATCAGGCTCGCGAGGTAGCGGTGCACCTTGGCCGGGCTCTCGGCGACGTGCGCCGACAGCGCGGTCAGGCTGCTGCGCCCGCCCAGGTGCGCCAGCCCCTTGAGCACGGACATGCCGGTCTCGGCGGACTGCACCCGCTGGCGGCGTTCGCGCGCTGGGGAGGAGAGGGAGGGATCGGATTCCGGAGGCTGCTTCATGACGGCTGGATGTTAGGTGCTCGACCGGCAGAGCCGGGTAAACCCGCGATCCGTGAATTACGCATTGCGTATGATAATTACGCAATACACAAAATCCCTCACGGAGACTCCCTCATGAAGAAGCACTTCGCCCGCTGCCTCGCGGCTCTTTCGCTGGCTGCCGTCGCCGCCATCGCCGGCGCACAGCAGGCCTATCCCGCCAAGCCGATCCGCTGGATCGTTCCCTATGCAGCCGGCGGCGGCTCCGACTTCCTGGCGCGCACGGTCGCGCAGACGCTCTCGACCCAGGTCGGGCAGCCGGTGCTGGTGGACAACAAGCCCGGCGGCAACACCGCGCTGGCCGCTTCCGAAACCGTGCGCGCCGCGGCGGACGGCTACACCGTGCTCTCGGCCGACAACGGCACGCTGGTGTTCAACCCCGCGCTCTACAAGTCGCTGAGCTACAACCCCACCAAGGACCTGGCGCCCGTCACGCTGATGGGCAAGTTCCCGATGATCCTGGTCGTCGGCGCCAACTCGGGCTTCAACTCCGCCAAGGACTTCATCGCCCAGGCCCGCGCCAAGCCGGGCGGCATCAACTACGCCTCGGCCGGCGCGGGCAGCCCGCACCACCTGGCGATGGAACTGCTGAAGGTGGAGGCCAAGCTCTTCATGGTCCACGTGCCGTACCGCGGCGCGGCGCCCGCGCTGGCAGACGTGGTCGGCGGGCAGCTGCCGGCCATGATGGTCGACCTGGCCGCGGGCTCCGGCTTCATCAAGGGCGGCAAGGTCAAGGCGCTGGCCGTGGCCAACCCCACGCGCCTGCCGCAACTGCCCGACGTGCCCACCTTCGCCGAGCTCGGCTACAAGAACGTCGAGGCCGCCGCGCTGGTCGGCGTGGTGGTGCCCTCGGCCACGCCCGCCGATGTGGTGACCACGCTCAACCGTCAGCTCGTCGCCGCCATCAACGAGCCCTCGGTGCGCACGCGCATGGTCGACTTCGGCGTGGAGCCGGTCGGCAACACGCCCGCGCAGTACGCCGCGCTGCTCAGGAGCGAGACCGAGCGCTGGCACAAGCTGATCCGCGACCTGAAGATCACCCTCGACTGAAGCTGCCCGCCATGCCAGATACCGCCACGTCCTCGCGCACTTCCGGTTGCCCCGTCGCGCACGGCCCGCTGTCTTCCGAGCGAACGCCCACCGGCTGCCCGGTGAGCCAGCGCGCCGCCGGCTTCGACCCCTTCGAGGACGGCTACCAGCAGGATCCGCCCGAGTACGTGCGCTGGGCGCGCGAGCAGGAGCCCATCTTCTACAGCCCGAAGCTGGGCTACTGGGTGCTCACGCGCTACGAGGACATCAAGGCGGTGTTCCGCGACAACATCACCTTCAGCCCGTCCATCGCGCTCGAGAAGATCACGCCCACCGGCGAGGAGGCCAACGCGGTGCTCGCCTCCTACGGCTTCGCGCTCAACCGCACGCTGGTCAACGAGGACGAGCCCGCCCACATGCCGCGCCGCCGCGCGCTGATGGACCCCTTCACGCCCGAGGCGCTGAAGCACCACGAGCCCATGGTGCGCGAGCTGGCGCGCGAGTACGTCGACCGCTTCATCGACGACGGCCGCGCCGACCTGGTCGACCAGATGCTGTGGGAGATCCCGCTGACCGTGGCGCTGCACTTCCTCGGCGTGCCCGAGGAAGACATGGACACGCTGCGCAAGTACTCCATCGCGCACACCGTCAACACCTGGGGCCGCCCGAAGCCCGAGGAGCAGGTGGCGGTGGCGCATGCGGTGGGCAACTTCTGGCAGTACGCCGGCAAGGTGCTGGCCAAGATGCGCCAGGACCCCGACGCGCCCGGCTGGATGCAGTACGGCATCCGCAAGCAGATGCAGCACCCCGATGTGGTGACCGACTCGTACCTGCACTCGATGATGATGGCCGGCATCGTCGCCGCGCACGAGACCACGGCCAACGCCACCGCCAACGCGGTGAAGCTGCTGCTGCAGCATCCGCAGGTGTGGCGCGAGCTGTGCGAGGACCCGGGGCTCATCCCCAACGCGGTCGAGGAGTGCCTGCGCCACAACGGCTCGGTGGCCGCATGGCGCCGCATGGTCACCAAAGACACGCAGGTCGGCGGCGTCGACCTGCCGGCGGGCTCGCGCCTGCTCATCGTCACCTCGTCGGCCAACCACGACGAGGGGCATTTCTCGGATGCCGACCTGTTCGACATCCGCCGCGACAACGCCAGCGACCATCTCACCTTCGGCTACGGCTCGCACCAGTGCATGGGCAAGAACCTGGCGCGCATGGAGATGCAGATCTTCCTGGAGGAGTTCACGCGCCGGCTGCCGCACATGCGGCTTTCCGAACAGCGCTTCACCTACGTGCCGAACACCTCCTTCCGCGGTCCCGAGCACCTGTGGGTGGAATGGGACCCGGCCGCCAACCCCGAGCGCGCGAACCCCGGCCTGCGCGACGTGCGCGTGCCGGTGCGCATCGGCGAGCCCTCGGCGCATTCCATTGCGCGGCCGGTGGTGGTGCAGGCTGTGACTCCTGTGGCCGAGGGCGTCGTCAGGCTGCGCCTGGCGTCGCCCGATGGAAAGCCGCTGCCGCGCTGGACGGCCGGCGCGCACATCGACGTGGAATGCGGCACGCCCGAGCTGTCGCGCCAGTACTCGCTGTGCGGCGACCCGGATGACGCGGGCGCCTTCGAGATCGCCGTGCTGCACGAGCCCGACGGCCGCGGCGGCTCGGCCTGGGTGCATGCGAACGCGAAGGCCGGCGACCGGCTGCGTATCCGCGGCCCGCGCAACCACTTCAGGCTCGACGAGTCGCTGAAGAAGGCGATCTTCATCGCCGGCGGCATCGGCATCACGCCGGTGAGCGCGATGGCGCGGCGCGCGAAGGCGCTGGGCATGGACTACGAGCTGCACTACAGCGGCCGCAGCCGCAGCAGCATGGCCTTCGTCGATGAGCTGGCTGCGCTGCATGGCGAGCGGCTGCACCTGCACGTTGCCGACGAAGGCCGGCGCAACGATTTGCAGGCGCTGCTCGCGCAGCCGGTGCCCGGCGCGCAGGTGTACGCCTGCGGCCCGCTGCGCATGCTGCAGGCGCTGGAGGCGTGCTGCGCCGCATGGCCCGAGGGCGCGCTGCGCGTGGAGCATTTCGAATCCACGCTGGCCACGCTCGATCCGTCGAAGGAACAGGCCTTCGAGGTCGAGCTGAAGGATTCGGGCCTCGTCCTCACCGTGCCGCCCGACCAGACCCTGCTGGCCGCGCTGCGCGCCGCCAACGTCGACGTGCAGAGCGATTGCGAGGAGGGCCTGTGCGGCTCCTGCGAGGTGCGCGTGCTCTCCGGCAAGGTCGATCACCGCGACGTGGTGCTCACGCGGGTGGAGCGCGACGCCAACACGAAGATGATGGCCTGCTGCTCGCGCGCCTGCGAAGGGCGGCTGGTGCTCGAACTCTGAGGACTCAGCCGGCGAGCGGCATCCGCAGCGCCACACGGGTCTCGCCGGGGCGCGACTGCAGGTGCAGCTCGGCGCCAAGGCGGCGGGCCCGCGTGCGCAGGCTGCGCAGCCCCGCGCCGGCCGTCCGGTCATCGACCGCGAAGCCGCGCCCGTCGTCGCGCACGCTGAGCTGAAGCTCGGCGCCCGCGCGCGCCACCGTCACGTCCACGCGGCGGCTCGCGCTGTGCTTGAGCACGTTGGTCAGCGCCTCCTGCAGGAAGCGCATCAGGTCCAGGCTCTGCGACGGCGGCAATTCCAGCGTTTCGATGCCCGACACCTGCCAGCGGCAGTCGATGCCATTGGCGTCGAGCAGCTCCGTGCTGCGGTGGCGCATCGGCACCAGCAGCTCGCCGAGCGCGCGGGCCCCGTCGTCGCGGCCGGTGGCGTCGATGATCAGCCGCAGGTCGTCGCGCAGGCGCTTGAGCATGGCGAGCAGCTCCGGCGCGCTGAGGTTCTCGGGCTTGCGCTCCAGCGTCGCGATGCTGCCCACCAGCATGCCGCCGAGCCCGTCGTGCAGGTCGCTCACCAGGTTCACGCGCTCGCCGATGCGTGCGTGCGCCAGTTCCAGCGCGTGCTGCTGGGCCAGCGTGGCGGCGAGCTCGGCCTTGGCTGCGTTCACCTCCTCGATCAGCTCGGTGTTGAAGTTCTCGATGCGCCGCAGGCTCTGCGCGAAGCGCGCGGCCTGCGTCAGCGCCATGCCCAGCAGCAGCACGTACGACGACATGTTGGTGTAGTAGACGTTGCTGTCGATCACCTGCGTGAACACCAGCAGGTCGTGCGCGCCCGTCACGGCCGAGATCGCCATGAAGGGCGCGATGGAGCGCACCGGACTGCCGCGATGGCGCCAGCCGTACACCAGGGCGCAGCTGTTCACCACGATGACCGTGAGGCCCCCCACCAGCGTCCAGATGGCCCTGTGCGCCGCCAGCGACGGCTCGGGCGCCAGCCACAGGTCGAGCACGCCGGCCAGCGCCACCAGCGCGGCCGCGCCTTCGAGCCGGGGCAGGCGGCGTCCGCAGTAGCGCAGCACGAACAACAGATAGGAGACGCTGAACACCAGCAGCAGCGAGGTGTTGAGCGCCTGCCAGTGATGGTTGGAGCCGAAAGGCCAGGGGCTGGTCGCGATCTGGTTGTAGGCGAACAGCAGCCACAGCACCGACATCGCCGCGAACCAGCCATAGGCCGTCTCGCGCCGGCGCAGCCACCACCAGGCGGCGAAGAAGGCCGAGACCGCCGCGCTGACCGCGAGGCCCAGCACCTGCAGGTCGTGCCGCACCAGCCGCTCGCGCTCGAAGCGCGACTGCATCGCCGCCGGTTCGCCGATCTCGACCGGCCCCAGTCCCGCCTGGTAGGGCGCCAGCCCCGAGACGCGCACCAGCAGGGTGTTGGTGCCTGGCTTCAGCAGCGGCGGCGCCAGCAGCCAGTAGCGCGGCGTGTTCCAGGCGCGCGTGAGCGGCTCGACCAGGCTTTGGTCGCGCGAGATCGTCGTGCCGTTGAGCGAGACCTCGCCGGCCATGTTCAGGTAGTGCAGCAGCAGGCCGGCTTCATGCGCCTGTTCGGGCTGCTCCCACGCCAGGCGGTACCAGACGACGCCGTCGAAGCCGGGCCAGCGGTTGGCCCAGCTGTCGGGCAGGGCGACAGGCGTCCAGCCTTCGGCGGGCGGGGCGGTGTCGTTCCAGCCGGTGCCGCGCACGGCCTCCACGCGCAGCGCGGGAGCGGCGGTTTCTCCGGCAGCGAAGGCCGGGCAGGCCGCGAGAAGAAGCAGGACGAACGCGCCGCTCAGCGCAGCAAGCCATGCCGTCGCGCTTCGAAGACGGCCTCGGTGCGCGAACTGACGGCCAGCTTGCGGTAGATGTTCTTGGTGTGGCATTCCACGGTCAGTCTGGAGATCGAGAGCGATTCGGCCATGTCGCGGTTGCTCAGGCCCTGCGAGACGAGCTCGAGTATCTTGAGCTCCCGGCGCGTGAGCGCCGCCGGTGCCTCTGCGCAGGCCTGCGCCTGCGCGGGCGCGTCGGCCGGTGGCTGGTGCGATGCGAGCCAGGCGAGGATGTGGCGCGCGATGCTCGGGTCGATGGGCGCGCCGCCCTGTTCGATGCTGCGCAGCGCGATGCCCAGCTCGACGTCGTCGCGCTCCTTCAGCAGGTAGCCGATGGCGCCCGCGCGCAGGGCCGCGAAGATGATCTCCTCGGTGCGCCAGGCCGAGATCACCACCGCCGGTACGCCCGGGTGGTGCGCCTGCAGCCAGCCGATGAGCTCCACCCCGCTGCCGTCGGGCAGGCCGATGTCCACCAGCACCACGCCGTAGCCTTGTTCGCCCAGCAGCTGCCGGGCGCCTGCGACGCTGTCGGTCACCGAGATGCGGCTCTCGTCGCAGCCGAGGGAAGACAGCACATGGCGCAGGCGCTCCTGCGTGGCCGGATCGTCCTCGACGATCAGCGTGGGGCTCAGCGAGACGGGTTCGGCGGCTTCAGCGGGAAGAGAGGACATGCGGCGGAATCTTCGGCCGGCCTGGCGCGGCGGGTGGAACTTATCTGCCTATTTTCCCGTTTGCTGCCGACTACTGCCGAGCCGGCCTGCACATGATCAGGTACGCCGAGTTCGTGACCGGCTCCAGGTGCTCGGCCTCGCCGCGGAAGCCCAGCCGCTCGTAGAAGGCCACGCTGCGCGGCGTGAAGGTTTCCAGGAAGCAGGGCACACCCGCCGCGTCGGCCTCGGCCAGGGTCGGCGCCAGCAGTTGCGCGCCCAGCCCGCGTCCCTGCGCCGAGGGCGAGATGCCGAGGATCGACAGGTACCAGGCATGCGCCGGCACCACGGCCGGCGAGCGCGCGGCCATGAAATCGACGATGCGGCGGTAGTTGCCGTGGCCGCGCGGGCCCAGCGTGGCGGCGAGGTATTCGCCCTTTGCCGCCGACTCGGCCGCGTCGAGCGCATCGGCGCGCGGCAGCAGCCAGGCCGCCGCGCCGAGCCGGGCATCTTCGGCGGCGAGGTAGCGGCCGGTGCGCGCGGCCTCGCCCAGCGAATAGGCGAAGTAGTCGGCGAGCACCGCCCTGCGCGCCGGCATGTCGTCCTCGAAATCGACGGAGATCGCCAGGTAGAACGGATCGACGATCAGGGCGTCGGCCAGCGCGGGCGCTGGCGGGAAGTCGGGCTGCATGCGGAATCGGCTCGGTTCGGGAATGACCCGGGCGATTCTAGGGAGCCCGGTCGGGCCCGGCCTCAGTCCAGCCTCAGTCCAGCGTGATGCCCCCGCTCAGGTTGAGCACCGCGCCGGTCATCGCGCCGGCGCCTTCCGAGGCCGCGAACAGCGCGGTGGCGGCCATCTGGTCGAGCGAGGGCAGCCGCTCCACCAGCAGCCCGGGCGGCTTGGCCGCGAGCATCTGCTCGACCGTGAGCCCCATGCTTTCCGCTGCCGGGCGGAACACCTCGCGGGCGTGCGAGCCGGCGGTCACCGCCTCGGGAATGGCATGCGAGCGGATGCACACGGTACGGATGTTGGAGGCCGCCATCTCGCCCGCCATGTGGCGCGACAGCGCCTCCACGCCCGCGCAGGCCACCGCATGGCCCAGGTAGCCCGGGCCCGGCATGCGCGAGGCCGGCGTCGATACCGACAGGATCACGCCGCCGCCGCGCTTGGCCATGTGCGGCGCCACGGCCTTCGCCGTGAGGAAGCAGCTCCGGGTGTAGGCCTGCACGGGCAGGAAGAAGTCTTCCAGCGACAGCTCCGTCAGCGGCGTGCCCTGCACGTGCACGATGCCGATGGCATTGAGCGCGATGTCGATGCCGCCGGCGCGCCCGGCCACTTCGGCGGCGTGGCGGAGCATGGCCTGTTCGTCGAGCGCGTCGACCACGGCAGCCTCGGCATACCCGCCGCCGGCCTCGATGGAGCGCACCGCCGCGTCGAGCCTGGCGCGGTCGCGCCCCGTGACGAACACCCTGGCGCCTTCACGCGCGAAGGCACGGGCCACCGCCGCACCGATGGCTCCGCTGCCACCATGAACCACCACGCATTTGTCCTTGAATGTCTGCGACATCGTCTTTTCCTTGGTTTGCCGCCCGCGAAATGCGTGCGTTCCAGCCAAGGACGGGCGGCGGTGGCCCGATCCGACAACGCCGGCAGATTTTTTTACTTCAGACCTGCGGAATGCGCGCAGCAATCACACCTGGGTCGTACCAGGTGATCGGCCTGATCTCGAACACGCCGCCCTCGAAGGCCAGCCGGTGCGCTGCGTGGGTGGCTTCCTCGACCGACTCGCACTCCACGATGTAGATGCCCATGAGCTGCTCCTTCGTCTCGGCGAAGGGGCCGTCGGTGAGCAGCGGATGCATGTCGCCCGCGCGGCGCACCGTGGTCGCCACATTGGGCATCAGCCGCAGCACGGTGCCGAGCCGGCCCTGGCCTTGGAGGTCCTCGCGCAGGTCGGTGTGGCGTTCGAGCATTTCCTCTTCGACACCGGGCTCCCAGGCGGCCACCGCGGATTCGGAGCCGTAGATGAGGATGGAATAGAGCATGGTCTTCCTTTTCTTTTCCGTGTTTCGTGGGTGGCGGGCGGGGTGGAATCGGGTCAGCCGGGCCTGCCCAGGCGGTCGAGCATCGCCCGGATGTGCGCGGCCTCCGCGGCGGTACGGGCCATGCCCAGGGCGCGAGCGAAGGCGGCGCGCGCCTCGTCGGGGCGCTGCAACTCCATCAGCAGTGCGCCCCGCAGGCCGTGGAAGTGGAAGTAGCCGTCCAGAGCGCCGGCCAGCGGTTCGGTCAGGGCCAGCGCGACCTGCGGCCCGCGCAGCTTGTGCACTGCCACCGCGCGGTTCAGCGTGACGACGGGAGAGGGCTGCAGTGTTTCGAGCGCTGCGTAGAGGCGGTCGATCTCGGCCCAGTCGGTGTCCCGGGCGCGCGGCGCCTGCGCGTGGGTGGCGGCGATGGCGGCCTGCAACTGGTAGGGGCCGGGCCTGCGCTGCCGCAGTGCGCCTTCGACCAGCGCCAGCCCTTCGTCGATGAGCGCGCGGTTCCAGCGTGCGCGGTCCTGGTCCTCGAGCAGTACGACCATGCCGCCCGCATCGAGCCGCGCATCGGCGCGCGCGTGCTGCAGCAGGAGCAGGGCGAGCAGGCCCATCAGCTCGGGTTCGCCCGGGAACAGGCCGAGCAGCAGCCGCGCAAGGCGTATCGCTTCCTCGCACAGCGCGGCGCGCACATGCTCCTCGCCGCCGCTGGCCGAATAGCCTTCGTTGAAGAGCAGGTAGACGGTGGTGCACACGGTCGCCAGCCGCTCGTCGCGCTCGCGCCGGCCCGGCGTGTCGAAGGGAATGCCGGCCGAGGCCACGCGCTTCTTGGCGCGGGTGATGCGCTGCTCCATCGCGGCCTCGCCGACCAGGAAGGCGCGAGCGATCTCGCGCACCGACAGGCCCGAGACGACGCGCAGCGCCAGAGCGATCTGCTGCGTCAGCGGCAGCTCGGGGTGGCAGCAGACGAAGAGCAGGCGCAGCACGTCGTCGCGGTAGTGCGCCCGGTCGAGCTGTTCGACGAGGGCGGCCTCGGTGTCGTCCAGGTCTGAAACGAGCGCGTCGTCCTCCGGCAGCGGCTCGTGCTGGCCGCGCCGGCGCACTTCGTCGAGCGCCGCGTTGCGCCCGACGAAGACCAGCCAGGCCAGCGGGTCGCGCGGCGGGCCGCTTTCGGGCCAGTGGCGCAGGGCGCGCAGGCTGGCTTCCTGGAAGGCTTCCTCGGCCATGTCGAGCTCGCGGAAGTAGCGCAGCAGCGCGGCCACCGCGCGCGGGCGCGAGGCGGTCAGCGTGGTGGCGATCCAGGCGGTGTCGGCGTCGGTCATGCGGTCGCTTGTTTGTCCTTCGTTCCTGCTCACCCAAGGACGCGCCAGTATGCGTCGCGCCGACACGCTCGGCAAAATCGGACGCACTTTCCTCGACGAACAAGAAATGGAGCAATGCGAATGACGCTGGCAATGAGCTGGAGCGAATGGGCCGACCACGACGGAGTCGGCCTTGCCGAACGGGTCCGCAAGGGTGACGTGACGGCGGCGGAACTGGCCGCGCAGGCGGCCGCCGGCATCGCGAGGCTCGATCCTCAGCTCGACGCGGTCGTCGAAGTCTTCGACGACGTGGTGGCCGATCCGCTGAAGGACGGCATGAACCCCGAGGGCGTCTTCGCGGGGCTGCCCTACCTGATGAAGGACCTGGGCCCCACGCTGAAGGGCCGGCTGCAGGAGTTCGGCTCGATGATGATGCAGGGCCACCGACCGGCGGCCGACAGCTTCCTCACGCAGCAGCTGCGCAGGGCGGGCCTCAACATCATGGGCCGCAGCACCACGCCGGAGTTCGGCGTGTGCAGCTCGGCGGAGAACGCCTTCCACGTCACGCGCAACCCCTGGGACCTCGAATACACCACCTGCGGCTCGTCGGCCGGCACGGCGGCGATCGTGGCCGCAGGCGTGCTGCCGCTGTCGCACGCCACCGACGGCGGCGGCTCCATCCGCATTCCGGCGGGCGTGAACGGCAACATCGGGCTGAAGGTGTCGCGCGGCGTGTTCTCGCTGGCGCCGGGGCTGTCCGATCTCTCGGGGCTGGTGTCGATCCAGGGCTGCCACAGCCGCACCGTGCGCGACACGGCCGCCTTCGTCGACCACTGCCGCGGCGGCGCGCCCGGCGAGTTCATGCCCTTCTGGTCGCCGGCCGAGCCGTACAGCGAGCTCATCCAGCGCGATCCGGGGCGGCTGCGCATCGCGCTGTCGCACGAGTGGGGCGACTTCCGCGCCACGCCGCATTTCGTGGCCGAGCTGGAGCGGGTGGGCAAGTTCCTCGAGGGGCTGGGCCATCACGTCGAATGGGTGCTGCCCGAGATCGACTTCAAGGCCGCCTTCGACGCCCAGACCACCTGCTACATCAGCAACTTCGCGCAGGTCATCGACGGCCACCTGCACCGGCTGGGCCTGGAGCGCCCGCCGGCCGAGCTGCTGGAGCCGATCAACATCAAGATCTGGGAAGCAGGGCTGCACACCTCTTACACCGAGCGCGCGAAGATGCAGGCGGTGTTCAACACCACCTCGCGCGCCTTCGGCGAATTCTTCCAGCGCTGGGACATCATCCTCACGCCCATCACCGCGCTGCCCACGCCCAAGGTGGGCGCCAGCGAGTACCTCACGACCAGCACGAACCCCTCGGTATACGACTGGTTCGCCAACCTCTGGCAGAACTTCGCGTACACACCGCTGGCCAACCTGTGCGGCATGCCGGGCATCTCGCTGCCGATGGCCGCGCAGGAAAACGGCCTGCCGCTGGGCATCCAGGCACAGGCGGCGCAGGCCAACGACGGGCTGCTGCTGCAGCTGGCCGCGCAGATCGAGCGGGCGCTGGGCGGCAAGTGGAATGCGGGGCGCCGGCCGGGAGTGCACGTCACGCAGGCGTGACGGGGGCCGCCGGCTGGCGGTTCAGAGCAGGTTGCGCAGCGCGGCCTCGATGGCCGCTGCGGTGGCCAGCGGCTTTTCCATCGGGAAGAGGTGCGTGCCGTCCAGCATGGCGATGCGGCCGCGGGTGACCTTCTGGGTCATCGCCATGCCCACGCGCTTCATCTCGGCCGACTGGCGCCCGCCGATGAAGGCTGCCTTGCACTTGAGTGGATGCGCCCGCAGCAGCGCGCCCAGGTTGTGGGGCAGGGTGTTGTAGATGGCGGTCTCGACGTCGCGGTCGAAGCTCAGCGCGCGTGCGTCATCCGCGTCGAAGGTGCCGTGGTCGATGTAGTCGTGCAGCACCTGCTCGTCCCACTTCGCGAAGGCCTTCTTGCTGCGGAAGTGCTCGAACACCGCCTCGCGGTGCTCCCAGCTGTTCTTGCGCTTGCGGCTGATGGCGCCGGGCGACACGCTCTTCATGAGCGGCGTGCGCTTGACCACGTTGAGCGTGTTCGCGCGCCAGCCGCCGAGGATGGGCGAGTCGATCAGCAGCACGCCGCGCGCCAGCTCGGGGTGCTGGGCGGCGCACATCAGGCTCAGGAAGCCGCCGAGCGAATGGCCGATCAGGAACACCGGGCCGCCCGCGCGGTCGGCGCGCGCCTTGGCGAAGTCGGCCAGCTGCTGCACCAAGTGCGGCCAGTTGTCGGTGACGGGGTACTTCGGGTCGTGCCCGAATTTCTCGATGGCGTCGACCTCGAAGCCGCGGTTGCGCAGGCTGTCGAGGACGACGCGGTAGGTGCTCGCGGGAAAGCTGTTGCCGTGCGAGAAGACGACGGGAGGCATCACGGCCGTCGCCGGGCCGCCCCAAGGCGGCCGAGCCTCCCCCTCGGGGGGTGGAGAAGCACACGAAGTGGCAAGCCGGGGGGCATCATTTCAGATGAGCTTTTCGTCGGGGGTCGAGATCTTGCGCAGCGGGCTGTGGCGCGTCGCGGGCATCTTCAGCGGGTGCTCGGTATGGCTGTCGTCCCACACCGGGTCCTCGATGCTGTCGAACACCTCGCGCAGCTTCTGGCCCCAGCTGTTGTGCACCATGCGGTAGTAGGGGTTGTCGGCGTCGATGCAGATCACGCGGTCGGTCTCGAGCTTGTTGGCCTCGTAGACCACCAGGTCCAGCGGCAGGCCGACCGACAGGTTCGACTTCATGGTCGAGTCCATCGACACCAGCGCGCACTTGGCCGCCTCGTCCAGCGGGGTCTCGGGCGTGAGGACGCGGTCGAGCACGGGCTTGCCGTATTTCGACTCGCCGACCTGGAAGTAGGGCGTCTCGGTGGTGGCCTCGATGAAGTTGCCGGCCGCGTAGACCAGGAAGAGGCGCATGCCCTCGCCCTTGACCTGCCCGCCGAAGATGAAGGACACGTTGAAGTCGAGCCCCGCGTGCTTCAGCGCCTCGGCGTCGCGGTCGTACACATGGCGCACCGCCGAGCCCAGCACGCGTGCGGCATCGAACATGCTCCTGGCGTTCCAGATGGTGATGGGGGCGCCCTGGGTGCCGTCCTCGCGGGTTTCGCGCAGTTCCTCGATCTGGAGGATCTCGCGCACCGACTGCGAGATGCTCAGGTTGCCCGACGAGAGCAGCACCATGACGCGGTCGCCCGGCTGCTCGTAGACGATCATCTTGCGGAATGTGCTGATGTGGTCCACGCCCGCGTTGGTGCGGGAGTCGGAGAGAAACACCAGGCCGGCGTTGAGTTTGATGCCTACGCAGTAAGTCATGGGTTCAGGTTCATCTGGCATGAACTGTGCCGGGTCATGCGGCGCCGAGTTCACGTTTGTTCAGTTTCTGAAGGGCATACAAGGCATCGAGGGCCTCGCGCGGGCTCATCGTGTCGGGGTCGAGCGCGGCCAGCGCGGATTCTACGGCGCTGGCCATGGGTGTTTCGGCCACCGGAGGCGCAGCGAACAGGTCGACCTGTGCACGAGTTTGCGCATGCTGCGATTCAAGTGCCTCCAGCGCCTGCCGCGCGTGGTTGACCACCGCCGCGGGCATGCCCGCCAGCCGCGCCACCTGGATGCCGTAGCTCTTGCTGGCCGGGCCGGGCTGCATTTCGTGCAGGAACACGATGTCGCGGCCCGCCTCGGTGGCGCTCACGTGCATGTTCACCGCGCCGTGGTGCGTGGCCGGGAACTCGGTCAGCTCGAAATAGTGCGTGGCGAACAGCGTGAAGGCCTTGCTGCGGTCGTGCAGCTGGGCCGCGATGCCGGCGGCCAGCGCCAGCCCGTCGAAGGTGCTGGTGCCGCGGCCGATCTCGTCCATGAGCACCAGCGACTGGGCGGTGGCGCTGTGCAATATCTGCGCGGCCTCGGTCATCTCCAGCATGAAGGTCGACTGCGCGTTGGCCAGGTCGTCCGCCGCGCCGATGCGGGTGTGGATGGCGTCGATGGGCCCGAGCCGGCAGGCGGCCGCCGGCACGTGCGAGCCGATGGAGGCCAGCAGCACGATGATCGCCACCTGCCGCATGTACGTCGACTTGCCGCCCATGTTGGGGCCGGTGATGACCTGCATGCGCTGCTGCGGCCCCAGTTGCGTGTCGTTGGCGATGAAGCCGCCCGACGACTTCTCGGCCAGCCGTGCCTCCACCACCGGGTGGCGGCCCTGCTGGATCTCGATGCACGGGTGCGACACGAAGCTGGGCGCGCGCCAGTGCAGCGTGTGCGAGCGCTCGGCCAGCGCGCACAGCGCGTCGAGCGTGGCGAGGCCGCCCGCCAGCTGCGTGAGGGCGGGCACCGAGGGCTGCAGCGCGTCGAGCAGCTGCTCGTAGAGCCACTTCTCGCGGGCCAGGGCGCGGTCCTGCGCGCTCAGGGCCTTGTCCTCGAAGGCCTTCAGCTCGGGCGTGATGAAGCGCTCGGCGTTCTTCAGCGTCTGGCGGCGGCGGTAGTTGTCGGGCACCTTGGAGAGCGCGCTCTGCGTCACCTCGATGTAGAAGCCGTGCACGCGGTTGAACTGCACCCGCAGGTTGCCGATGCCGGTGCGCTCGCGCTCGCTGATCTCCAGCTTCAGCAGGAAGTCGTCGCAGTTCTCGCTGATGGCGCGCAGCTCGTCGAGCTCGGCGTCGTGGCCGGTGGCGATCACGCCGCCGTCGCGGATCAGCGCCGACGGGTCGGGCTTGATGGCGCTGGTCAGCAGGGCGGCGCAGCCCGGCGGCGGCGCGAGCCGCTCGGCGATCTGGGCGAGCAGGGCGGACGCCGCGGGCAGCATCGGTGCGAGCTGCTCCGCCTTCGCGAGCGCCAGCTGCAGCGCCAGCAGTTCGCGCGGGCGCACCTGTCGCAGCGCGATGCGCGCGGCGATGCGTTCCACGTCGCTGGTGTTCTTGAGCTGCTCGCGCAGTGTGCGCCAGGGGGCGGCCGTGGCACCGGGGGCCGTGGCCTGCAGCGCGCCGATGGCTTCGAGGCGGCCTTGCGCCTCGGAGCGGTCGCGCCGGGGCGAAAGCAGCCAGCGCTTGAGCAGGCGGCTGCCCATGCCGGTCATGCAGGTGTCGAGCAGCGAGAACATGGTGGGCGAATCTTCGCCGCGCAGCGTCTGCACCAGTTCGAGGTTGCGCCGCGTGGTGGGCGGCAGCTCGATCAGGTCGCCGTCGCGCTCCACCGAGAGGCGCTGCACGTGCGAGAGCGCGCGGCCCTGCGTGTGCTCGGCGTAGCCCAGCAGCGCGGCCGCCGCGGCGTGCGCGTTGGCGAGCGATTCGGCGTTCCAGGCTGCGAGGCTGTTGCTGCCCATCTGCTCGGCCAGCTTGCGCTCGCCGAGGCCGCCGTCGAACTGCCATGCCGGGCGCAGCGAGAGCGTGAAGGGCGTGGCGGCGCGCGCGGCCTTCAGGCGCTGCTCGAAGGCGGGCGTGACTTCGGCGCTGTAGAGCAGCTCGCTGGGGCCGATGCGCGCGATCCAGGCTTCGAGCGCGTCGGCCGGGCACTCGGCCAGCCGCAGCTCGGCGCCGGTCACGCTGAGCCAGGCCAGGCCGCAGACGTTGCGCGCGCCCGCATGCACGGCCAGGAGCAGCGAGTCGGCCTTGTCGTTGAGAAGCTCGGAGTCGGTCAGCGTGCCGGGCGTGACCACGCGCACCACCTTGCGCTCGACCGGGCCCTTGGCGGCGCCCACTTCGCCCACCTGCTCGCAGATGGCGACCGATTCGCCCAGCTTGATGAGGCGGGCCAGGTAGGTGTCGACCGAGTGGAAGGGCACGCCGCACATCACCACCGGCTGGCCGGCGGACTGGCCGCGCTGGGTGAGCGTGATGTCGAGCAGGCGCGCGGCCTTCTCGGCGTCGGCCCAGAAGAGTTCGTAGAAATCGCCCATCCGGTAGAACAGCAGGGTGTCCGGATGGTCGGCTTTCAGGCCCAGGTACTGGGCCATCATCGGCGTGTGCCCAGAGAGGTCTGTCTTGGTCATTTCAATCAGTTGCTTGCGATCCATGCCGCCGGCGCGCGGGGCATGGGGGGCAGGTGGGGGACGTTCCTAGGCATTTTCCGCGCGGCTCTCCGTTCAGCCGGCCCGATGGCCGCCCTCGAGCGGCCACTGCCTGGTCTTGAGCATGAACAGCTCGAAGAGGCCCGGCGCCATCGAGCGGTCGCCGGCCTCCCACTGCTGCCATCCGCGCAGCGAGGCCTGCACCGTCTGCGCGGCCTCGGTCTGCGTGAGGCCCGCGGCCATGCGGGCGTCGCGGACGGCGGCGGGCGAGGGGCTGGAGTGCTTGTTCGGGGAGGGCATGGGAGGCATGGCGCATGACGCCTGCGCGCACGGGTGAAAGTGCCGCGGGCATTCTACGTTCAATGCGCGTATCGCCGGCCTGCGCGCGGCGCCGGATTCGCCGCTGGCCTGAAGCGGAATTCGTCGCGCGGTGATCCGTCGCGCCCGGCCTTGCGTACCACGGGACCAACCACTGCCGACGTCCCGCCATGCCCCGAGCTTCCAGCGCATCCGCCGCCATCCACTGGGTCGAACAGGGTCTGGTGCCCGACGGCGCCGTCCGCATCGGCGTGCGGCGGCTGCTGCGCCAGCGCCTGGCCGAACTGGACAGCGGCAACCCCGAGGCCGTCGCGCGGCACTCGCAGGCATTCTTCGACGAACTGCGCAACGCCCCGCTGGCCCTGCTGCCCGAGAAGGCCAACGAGCAGCACTACGAACTGCCCGCCGACTTCTTCGCCGCCGTGCTGGGGCCTCACCGCAAGTACAGCTGCTGCTGGTGGCCCGAAGGGGTCGACACGCTGGAGCAGGCCGAGGCGGCCGCGCTGGCCGAGACCTGCGCGCGTGCGGGCCTTGCAGACGGGCAGCGCATCCTCGAACTCGGCTGCGGCTGGGGTTCGCTGAGCCTGTGGATGGCCGAGCGCTTTCCGGGCTCGCGCATCACGGCGGTGTCCAACTCGCATTCGCAACGGATGTTCATCACCGCCGAGGCCGCGGCCCGCGGCCTGGGCAATCTCGAGGTGATCACCTGCGACTTCAACGACTTCGAGACGGCCGGGCGCTTCGACCGCGTGGTGTCGGTGGAAATGTTCGAGCACCTGCGCAACTGGCCGCGCGCTTTCTCGAACGTTGCGCGCTGGCTGAATCCGCAGGGGCGCTTCTTCATGCACGTGTTCGTGCACCGCGAGGCGCCGTATCCCTTCGAGGTGCGCGACGCGAGCGACTGGATGAGCCGCTATTTCTTCTCGGGCGGCATGATGCCCGGCGACGACCTCGCCCTGCGCTGCCAGGACGACCTGCGCCTGCTGAACCAGTGGCGCTGGAACGGCCGCCACTATGCGAAGACCTCCGCCGCCTGGCTGGCGCGCATGGACGCCCGGCGCGACGAGCTCATGCCGCTCTTGGCTTCCGTCTACGGCGAGAGCGAGGCGCCCATCTGGTGGACGCGCTGGCGCCTTTTCTTCATCTCGGTGGAAGAGTTGTTCGGCTACGCCGAAGGCGGCCAGTGGTGGGTCGCCCACTACCTGTTCGAGAAGCGCTGATGCCGGCGCGCGCCCTGGCTCTCGCCCTGGCGATGGCCGCCTGCATGGCCTTCACGGCCTCGGCGCAGGAGGGCGCGACCGAGGAAGGCGAGTGGAACTTCACCGCCACGCTCGACGGCAAGCCCATCGGCACGCATCGCTTCGCGGTCGGCGGCAGCGCGGCGGCGCGCAGCGTCGACAGCCGCGCCGACTTCGTCGTGCGCATGCTCGGCGTGCCCGTCTACCGCTATCGCCATCACGCCGGGGAGCGCTGGGCCGGCGACTGCCTGCGCGAACTGCGCGCCGACACCGACGACGACGGCACGCGGCAGCAGGTCGCGCGCCGCTTCGAGGACGAGTGCGTGATGACTTTCGCCTACTGGAACCCCCGCCTGCCGAAGCAGCAGCGCCTGGTCGATCCGCAGACCGGCAAGCTGGAGCCGGTGCGCTTCGAGCCGCTGCCCGACACCAACATCGAGGTCCGCGGCCAGCCCGTGCGGGCGCGGGGCTGGCGCCTGCAGGCCGCGCAGCAGCGCATCCGCATCTGGTATGCCGCCGACAGCGGGCGCTGGATCGGGCTGGACGCCGAGACCAAGGGCGACCGGCAGCTGAGTTACCGATTGACTTCTCCTACTGGCGCACCATGAAACCTTCCGCCCGCACCTTGTCCATCGCCTACCTGTGGGCACTCTTGAGCTTTCTCGTGCTGGACGCCGTGTGGCTGTCGCTCATGGGCCCGCGCCTGTACAAGCCGGCGCTCGGCGACCTGATGGCGTCCGACGTCGACTGGCTCGCGGCGGTGCTTTTCTATGCCATCTACCTGGCGGGCCTGCTGGTCTTCGCGATCGCGCCGGCCTTGGCAGAAGGCTCGGCCGGCGTGGCGCTGCGGCGCGGCGCCTTCTTCGGGCTGGTGGCCTACGCCACCTACGACCTCACCAACCAGGCGACGCTGCGCGACTGGCCCTGGGCCATCACCATCGCGGACCTGGTGTGGGGCAGCTTCGTGAGCGGCGTGGCGGCCTGGGTGTCTGCCCGCCTCACATCCCGACGAGCGAACCCAGCACGCGCGCGATAGCGCTTTCGAAGCGCAGGCGGCCGTCCAGTGAGGCGAGGCAGATGCACTCGCTGCCGTCCTGGACCACGGGCTGGTGGTGGATTTCTCCATCCGCCGCGTCGAAATCCCCGGGGCCGAACAGGGCCCGCCCGTCGTGGAAGCGGCCGTGCAGCACCTGGGTCAGCTCCAGCCCCTGGTGCGTGTGCTGCGGCAGGTACTTGCCGGCCGCGATGCGCAGCAGGAAGACGTTCGCATCCGGCGCCTCGGGCACGCTCACGCGGCTCCAGCGCATGCCGGGACCGATCCAGCGCCATGGCGTGGCGCTGCAGTGGGCGAGGGCGCGTGGCCAGCGCGCGCCGGGCGGCAGCGGCGGCGGCGCGCTCACCCGCACCGTCCCGGCAGGCGCGTTCTCGAGCGCGTCGATCGAGGCCCAGGTGCGCGCCAGCGCATCGTCGGCCATCGGCACGGGCTCCAGTTCGTCGAGCAGGATGCCGCCCAGGGCATCGAGCGTGCGCGCGCGCTCGCGGCACAGCGGGCACAGTTCGAGGTGGCTGGCCAGTACCAGCCGCGTTCCGGCCGGCAACTGGCCGGAGGCCCGGGCCAGCAGCAGGTCGTCGTCGGGGTGGTGTCGGATGTCCATCATCAGCGTTCCAGCAGGCGGCGCAGCTGAGCGACCGCCAGGCGCACGCGCGACTTCACCGTGCCCAGCGGAATGCTCAGCTGGGCCGCGATGCGGGCATGCGGTTCGTCTTCGAAATAGGAAAGGTGCAGCACCTGCTGCTGCTCGGGCGGCAGCTGCCGGAAGGCGCTGCGCAGGCGTTCGTTCAGGCGCGAGGCGTGCAGTCCGTCGTCGAGCGAGGCGCCGTCCGCCTGGAGCAGGTCGAAATCGAACTCTTCCTCGGCCGACTCCACGCCCTGGCGCCGCCGCAGCGCGTCCACGCGCAGGTTGCGCGCGATGGTGAAGATCCAGGTCGAGACGGCGGCCTGCGCCGGGTCGAACAGCGCGGCCTTGCGCCACACGCTCACCAGCGCTTCCTGGGCCAGCTCCTCGGCCTGCAGTTCCGGGCAGCCGATGTGCATCAGGTAGTGCTTGACGCGCGGCGCGAAGTGCGAGAAAAGCCGCGCGAACGCCTCCCTGTCCTGCCGTTCGGCCACGGCCGCCAGGGCCTGCGCCCAGAGGTCGTCGGAGCGGCGCGGCTGCTTGAAATCGGTCACAACAACAGTCAAGTTGGGCGCTCGGCGGCCGCGGGGCACCGGAATGCCCGCAGGTTGGGTGGATGGGTCGGGAACGGCGGCCATGCTAACCCTTACGCAATCCGGCCGCGATCGGATCATCGCCGCAATGCGCCATGGTCCAAATGGTGGTTTCCTGCGTACAAGCTCCAACACTTGGATACGCACCATGCCGCCCTTCGACCCCCAGCCCGCCCAGCCTACCGTCCTCGCGACACCCACCTCGCCGGGTCAGGGCCAGCGCATCGCCGTCGTCGGCACCGGCATCTCGGGGCTTTCCTGCGCCTGGCTCCTGTCCCAGCGGCACGAAGTGACGGTGTTCGAGAGCGAATCGCGCCTCGGTGGGCACAGCAACACGGTGGACGCGCCCGGCCCCGAAGGCACGGTGCCGGTGGATACCGGCTTCATCGTCTACAACGAGCCCGCCTATCCGAACCTGAGCGCCTTGTTCCGGCACCTGGGCGTGCCGACCACGGCCTCCGACATGTCCTTCGCTGTCAGCCTCGATGCCGGCCGCCTCGAATACGCCGGGACCGACCTGCGCGGCCTGTTCGCGCAGAAGCGCAACCTGGCGAGCCCGAGGTTCTGGTCGATGCTGCGCGAGCTGCTGCGGTTCTACCGCGAGGCGCCGCGCGATGCCCAGGCCGCCGGCGACCAGGCGCTGGACGACTACCTGGACGCCCGCGGCTACGGCCGCGCGTTTCGCGACGACCATCTCTATCCCATGGCGGCCGCCATCTGGTCGGCGCCCGCAGCGCGGGTGGGGCGCTATCCGGTGGCGGCCTTCGTGCGCTTCTGCGAGAACCACGGCCTGCTGCAGATCAGCGACCGGCCGGTCTGGCGCACCGTGGCAGGCGGCAGCCGCGAGTACGTGCAGCGCCTGAGCCGGCCTTTTGCCGACCGGGTCCACCTCGACGAGGCCGTGCTCGAACTGCATCGCGAGCCCGACGGCGTGCGCATCCGCACCACCGGCGGCTGGTGGCCCGAGCGCTTCGATCACGTCGTGCTGGCGACCCACGCCGACCGGTCGCTGGCGCTGCTGCCCGACGCCTCCAGCGCCGAGCGAGCCCTGCTGGGCGCATTTCCCTACAGCCGCAACCTGGCCGTGCTGCACCGCGACCCGGCACTGATGCCGGCGCGCCGCGCCGTGTGGTCGAGCTGGAACTACCTCGGAACGCGCGGCAGCGGCGCCGCCCCGACGGTGACCTACTGGATGAACCGGCTGCAACCCCACCTGCCGCAGGGCTCGCGGGCCGAGCCGATCTTCCTGACGCTGAACCCCGTCGCCGGCCCGCGGCCCGAGCACCTGATCCGCACGGAGGTCTACGACCATCCGCTGTTCGATGCCGCCGCCATGGCCGCGCAGCGCCATCTCTGGAACCTGCAGGGCCAGCGCCGCACGTGGTTCTGCGGCGCGTACTTCGGCTCCGGCTTCCACGAGGACGGGCTGCAGTCCGGCCTGGCGGTCGCCGAGGCGCTGGGTGGCGTCCGCCGGCCCTGGAGCGTGCCGCAGGAGTCCGGGCGCATCCACCTGCCTCAGGCCGCGCAGGCAGCGCAGGCGGCGAGGGCGGTCGCCCCATGAGCGGGCAGGGCGGCTCGGCGCTCTATGTCGGGCGCGTCATGCACCAGCGGCTGCGGCCCCGGCGCCATCGGCTCGCCTACCGCATCTACAACGTGCTGGTCGACATCGACGAGCTGCCGCAGCTGCACGAGCGGCTGCGCCTGTTCTCGGTGGACCGCTTCAACCTGTTCAGCTTCCACGCCGCCGACTACGGCGACGGCTCGGGCCGCGACCTGCGCGCCCAGGTCGAGGCGCGGCTGCGCGAGGCCGGCCTGCCCACGGGCGGGGCGATCCGGCTGCTGACCATGCCGCGCCTGCTTGGCCACGTCTTCAACCCGCTCAGCGTGTGGTTCTGCCACGCCCCGGGGGGTGAGCTGCAGGCGATGGTCTACGAGGTCAACAACACCTTCGGGCAGCGGCACAGCTACCTGATCCCGGTGGCCGACGCCGCCGCCCCGGTCATCGACCAGCGCTGCGACAAGCAGATGTACGTCTCGCCCTTCAACGGCATGGACCTGCGCTACCGCTTCCGCATCGCGGCGCCGGGCGAGTCGGTGTCGATCGGCGTGAGCGTGCACGATGCCGACGGCGCCGTGCTCAACGCGCGCCAGGACGGCCGGCGCACCGCGCTGAGCGACCTCGCGCTGCTGCGCGTCTTCCTGACCCATCCGCTGCTGACCCTCAAGGTCGTCGCGGCCATCCACTGGCAGGCGCTGCGCCTGTGGATCAAGCGCGTGCCCCTGCATCCGCGTCCGGCAGCCCCGGAGCGCGACATCACCATCGTTTCCACGAGCGAGACTCCATGAGCCTGACCACGCCCTCCGCCCCCGTTCTCGACGCCGTGCCGTCCTTCTCGCCGCTGCGGCGCCTGCTTGCGCGCACCCGCTTCGGCCGGCTGGCGCTGACGCTGCCCGGCGGGCGCAGCATCGAGGTGGCCGGCCGCGAGCCGGGCCCGCATGCCAGCCTGCGCCTTTCGAGCTGGCGGCCGATCGTGCGGCTGCTCATGCAGGGCGACCTCGGCCTGGCCCTGAGCTTCCGCGACGGCGAATGGGACAGCCCCGACCTGCTGGCCCTCTTCGAATTCGGCCTGGCCAACGAAGCCGCCTGGGGCTCGCTGCTCAAGGGCCGCGGCCCTTCGCGCTGGCTGGCCCGGCTGCTGCACCTGGCGCGCAGGAACAGCCGCAGCGGCAGCCGGCACAACATCTCCTTCCACTACGACCTGGGCAACGAGTTCTACCGGCACTGGCTCGACGACAGCATGCTGTATTCGAGCGCGATCTTCAGCGACGAGCCCGACGACACTCTCGAGGCCGCCCAGGCGCGCCGCCTCGATGCCATCCACCGCATGCTCGACACCCCGCAAGGCGCGAACGTGCTCGAAATCGGCTGCGGCTGGGGAACGCTGGCTGCGAGCCTGGCCCGCCGGCACGAGGCGCGCGTGACGGGGCTCACGCTGTCGGCCGAGCAACTGGCCTTCGCGCGCGAGCGCGGCCAGGCATGGGGCGTGGCCGAGCGGCTCGACCTGAGGCTGCAGGACTACCGCGACGTGCAGGGCCGGTTCGACCGCATCGTGTCCATCGAGATGATCGAAGCCGTCGGCGAGGCCTACTGGCCCGCCTACTTCGCGACCCTGCGCGACCGCCTCGAGCCCGGTGGCGTGGCGGTGCTGCAGGCGATCACCATCGCCGACGAGCACTTCGACGGCTACCGGCAGGGGGCCGACTTCATCCAGCACTGCATCTTCCCGGGCGGCATGCTGCCCAGCCCGCGCGTGCTGCAAGAGCAGGCACGGCGCGCGGGGTTCGTCATCGAGACTTCGCACTGCTTCGGAATGGACTATGCGCGAACGCTCGCCGAGTGGCGCCGGCGGTTCCTGGCGGCCTGGCCGCAGATCGAGCCGTTGGGCTTCGACGCCGCGTTCAAGCGGCTGTGGACCTACTACCTGTCGTACTGCGAGGCCGGCTTTCGCTGCGGGCGCATCGATGTGGGGCTGTACCGGCTGCGCGCGGCCGATGCCTGAGGAGGGCGCCGGCGGCAGACGGCCCAGCGCAGTGTCAGGGCGTGTAGCCGCCCGCCTTTTCGAGCGCGTCCCTAAGTGCGGCTGCCTGCGCCCTGATCGCCTCGGCCTGCTGCCCGGACAGCCGCGAGAGGTTGCGCACCTGCGCGCCGATGCGCTGGTGCTTCGCGAAGCGCTCGCGGTGCCTGAGCAGGAAGTCCCAGTACAGCGTCGTGAAGGGGCAGGCCTCGGGCCCCTGGCTGACGCCGGGCCGGTAGCGGCATTGGGCGCAGTACTGCCCGCCGCTCATGCGCTCGATGTACTTGCCGCTGGCGATGTAGGGCTTGCTCGTCATCACGCCGCCGTCCGCGTACTGGCTCATGCCCGCGGTGTTGGGCAGCTCCACCCATTCCACCGCATCGACGTAGATGGCGAGATACCACTCGTGGACCTCGCGCGGCCGCACGCCGAGCAGCAGCGCGAACAGGCCAGTGATCATCAGGCGCTGGATGTGGTGGGCGTAGCCCAGGCGCAGCGTCTGCCGGATCGCGTCCGACAGGCAGGCCATCGGCGTGTCGCCGGTCCAGTAGAAGGCCGGCAGCGGCGCCCGCGCATCCAGCGCGTTCGACTCCACGAGGCCGGGCATGGAAGTCCAGTAGACGCCGCGGACATATTCGCGCCAGCCCAGCACCTGGCGGATGAAGCCTTCGGCGCTCGCCAGCGGAACGCGGCCCTCCTGCCAGGCGCGTTCCACCCGCGCGACCACTTCGCGCGGCTCGATCAGCTTGAGGTTCATCGCCGCCGAGAGGTGGGCGTGCCACAGCCAGGGCTGGCCGGGCCAGATCGCGTCCTGCCAGGGGCCGAAGCCGGGCAGCCGCTCGTCGACGAAGCGCTCCAGCGCCAGCAGCGCCTGCTCGCGCGTCACCGGCCAGGCGAAGCCATCGAGCTCGCCCGGATGGCGCTCGAACTCCCGGGCCACCAGCGCCAGCACCTCCTGCGTGATCGCGTCGGGCTCGAAGCGGGCGGGCTCGGGCACGATGCCCGGACCCTCGGCGCCGAAGGGCTGGCGGTTGTCGGCATCGAAATTCCAGCGCCCTCCAGCGGGCCCGTAGCCCGGCGTTCCTTCCTCGCCCTCCATCAGCACGCGGTGCTGGCGGCGCATCTGCCGGTAGAAGTTTTCCATGCGCAGGGTGCGGCGGCCGCGGGCATGGTCGGCGAACTCGCGCACGGTGCAGAAGAAGTGGCGGTCGTCGCGCAGCTCCAGCGCGAGTCCGGCCTCGGCGGCGGCGCGGCGCAGCGCGCGAAGCACGCGCCAGTCGCCCGGCGCGGTCATCACCAGCCGGCCGGGCCGCAGCAGCCGGATCGCACGCGCCAGTTCGCCGGCCAGGCTGCCGGTGTTCGCGGGATCGTCCAGGCGCACGTAGTGCAGCGGCCAGCCGCGCTCGCGCAGCAGCCGCGCATGGTGGCGCATGGCGGACAGGAACAGGGCGATCCGGATTCGGCTGGAGGCGACGTGCGTGGACTCCTCGCGCACCTCGGCCATCCAGATGCCGTCGCGCGCGGGGTCGAAGCCGTCGAAGGCCGAGGCCCGGCCGTCCAGCTGGTCGCCCAGCACCAGCACCAATTGGCGGATCGGCGGCGTCATGAACGGCTCGCCCGCATCGGGGCGGGCGTGATCGAAGCTGGCATCGTGACTCCCGGAAATGCGGCGGCCTTGGCCGAACGTCGCCGGCCCCGCAACTTCCCTACGCCGCGGGGCCGTGCCCGGATCACCGCCGCAGCTTTCGCCGAACAGGCCCGGTCCGCATGAAGACACTGCTGCGCCAGTACGGCCCCACCGTTCTCAACCTCGTGGTCTTCCAGGCCGCCTGGTTCGCGTGCGTGCTGGGTGCCGCGCGCGGCGCGCCCGGCTGGGGCGTGGCGGCCTGCATCGGCGCCGTGCTGCTGAACCTGTGGTTCAGCGATGCGCGCCGCGACGAACTGCTGCTGGCCCTGTGTGCGGTGCTGCTGGGCCTGGCATGGGACACCGGCATGGCGCGCGGCGGCGTGCTGGTCTATGCCTCGCCGGGGCCCTGGCCGGGCGTGGCGCCTGCGTGGATCCTGGGGCTGTGGGCGCTGTTCTCGACCACGCTGCGCGGGCCGCTGCGCTGGCTGCACGGGCGCTGGCTGCTCTCGGCCGTGATCGGCGGCGTGGGCGGTGCCTTGTCTTACGCGGCCGCGGTGCGGATGGGGGCCGGCCACTTTCCCGACCCCAGCCGGGCGATGCCGGTGCTGGGTGCCGGCTGGGCCGTGATGACGCCGCTGCTCGTGGAACTGGCGCGCTGGCTGGGGCAGCGCGCCACCCGCCGCATGCTGCGCTGATTCCGCCGGGCCCGTCTGCTTCAGCGCCGCATGAGGCTCAGCCCGCCACCCATTCCTCCTGGCTGACCCAGCAGTTGCGTCCACCCTGCTTGGCCTTGTAGAGCGCGGCGTCCGCCGCCTCGACGAGCCGCTGTTCCGGCGCGTGCGACTGCGGGTCCTGCAGGGTCGCCACGCCGATGCTGACGGTGACCTGCCCATGCGGGCTCTCGCTGTGGGTGATGCCGAGCGCGCGCACCTGTTCGAGCATGAGTTCCGCGACCTTGCGGGCGCCCTGAAGGCCGGTGCTGGGCAGCACGATCGCCAGCTCCTCTCCGCCGTAGCGCGCGACCAGGTCGCCCGGGCGCCTGATGCTGCGCCTGAGCGCCATCGCGACGGCCCTCAGGCACTGGTCGCCGGCGACGTGGCCATAGGCATCGTTGAAGCTCTTGAAGTAGTCCAGGTCCAGCAGCAGCAGCGACAGGGCCGTGCCTTCCCTCGCCGCGCGGCGGGATTCCTGCGCCAGCACTTCGTCGAAGCTGCGGCGGTTGGCCAGGCCGGTGAGCGGGTCCTGCGTCGCCAAGATCTCCAGCCGGCGGTTGGCCTGCAGCAGGTCCTCGCGCGCGGCCATCAGCGAAGCCTCGGCCCTGATCCGCCGCCCGATGTTGATGATCAGCTTCCAGCCCACCGCCGCCACCGCGGTCAGCAGGGCGCCGACGACGGCGAGCGTCAGCAGCGCCTGGTGCCTCCAGGCCTGCAGCGCCTGGTCGCGGCCCACCGCCACGGTGGTCAGCACCGGGTAGCGGTCGCTCTTGCGGAAGGCGTAGAGCCGCTTCGTTCCATCCACGCTGGAGCGGAACGATGCTGTACCCGAAGTGCCCGAGAAGTGGCGCTGGAAATTGACCGACTTCGAGAAGTCGAGGCCGACGTACTTCTCGCGGTAGGGATAGAGCACCAGCATCTGCCCCGTGTTGGTGCTCAGGCCGATGGTGCCGGTGTCGGGCAGGGCGATGGTTCCGAATGCGCGCAGGAAGTTCTGCAGGCCCAGGCCGATGACGACGACGCCTGCGAACCGGCCCTTGTCGTCTTCGAGGCGTCGGCTGACCGTGATACCCCATTCGCCGGTGAACGGATTGCGAAGCGGTGGGCTGATGAGGACATCGTTGGAGCGCGTGTCGCGGTGATGCACGAAGTAGGGCCGATGGGCGCTGTTGGTGCCCGGCGGAACCTGTCCCTTGGAGTAGATCAGCCAGTCGCCCCTGGCATCGAGGACGGCGACGCCGTCGAGCGGGTCGAGCAGGCGCTTCTGCCGCTCGACCAGCGACTGCACGCGCTGCAGGTGCGCGTGCGGGTGACCGTCGGCCTTCAGCGTCTCGGTCACGCCCTGCAGCAGCATGTCGCTCTGGGTGAAGATGCCTTCGGCGTAGATGTTCAGCGCCTGGGCAAGGTTGAGGTTGTTGGTGTCGGCTGCGGCCAGCGTCTGTTCGCGCGATGTCCAGAGCTGCCAGCCGGTGGCTGCCGACACCGAGATCATGACGGCCGCGAGCAGGGTCTTCGCAAGGCGAACGTCCCGCCTCACTTGAGCGACTCCTCGAGCAAGCTTTTTCTCATCGACTTCCTCCCTTTTCCCCATCTTGTGCGTTGCGGCGTCTGTGCTGCGCCGCTGGACTGCGTTCACCGGTCTCGCGCCGGCCGGACCATGGCGAACTCTAGCCGAGCCGGCCGAAGCCCCGGCGACAGCCTCGCCGGCGGCAGCGGGAGGCCCCGTGGCACCATCGAAGGCTTCCACCAACGTGAACTGCGAGGGCATCGATGCTGATCAACTGCGTCGCCTACGAAAACGGCTCCAAGCTCGCCGACATATCGGTCGAGGACATCAGCGAATACATCAGCCGGCCCGGCTGCTTCGTCTGGGTGGCGCTGAGCGATGCCTCCGACGAGGAACTGCGCGAGATGCAGAAGGAGTTCGGCCTGCATCCGCTGGCGGTGGAAGACGCCCACCACGGCCACCAGCGCCCGAAGATGGAGGAGTACGGCGACTCGCTCTTCGTCGTCATGCACCTGGTGGAGCCCTCGGAGGAGGGCGAGCACTGCATGAACGTGGGCGAGGTCGACGTCTTCGTCGGCGCCAACTACGTGCTGTCGGTGCGCAACCGCAGCAAGCAGGGCTTCCTGGGCGTGCGCGAGCGCTGCGAGCGCGAGCCGGAGTTGCTGCGTCACGGCGCCGGCTTCGTGCTGTACGCGCTGATGGACGCGGTGGTCGACCGCTACTTCCCGGTGATCGACGCGCTGGAAGTGGAGCTGGAGTCCATCGAGCAGCAGATCTTCGGCCAGGGCGGCGCGGCGCGCGACAAGATCAAGCAGCTCTACGACCTGAAGCGGCGCAGCATGGTCCTCAAGCGCGCGGTAGCGCCGCTGGTGGAGGCCGCCGGCAAGATGCACGGCGGGCGCGTGCCGCAGATCTGCATGAGCTCGCAGGAATACTTCCGCGACGTGGGCGACCACCTGGCGCGCATCAACGCGTCGATCGACGCGATGCGCGACACCATCGCCACGGCGATCCAGGTGAACCTGTCGATGGTCACCATCGAGGAGAGCGAGGTCATCAAGCGCCTCGCGGCCTGGGCCAGCATCTTCGCGGTGTGCACCGCCTTCGCCGGCATCTGGGGCATGAACTTCGAGAACATGCCGGAGCTGAAATTCCGCTACGGCTATGGCATCGCGCTGGGGCTCATCGTGAGCACCTGCGGCTATCTCTATTACCGGTTCAGGCGAGCAGGTTGGCTCTAGAGACTCCCAAGAGCCTCGGACGCGCTCGTTGCTAATGCTCAACTAATAAACATGTAGACAATCAAGTCCCTTATGAAAAGGGACTTCACGCAGCGCTTCGGCTTCCTCGTCAAGAGCGTGGGCAAGCTCTACAGCGAGGAGTTCGACCGCCTCGCGCGCGAGCGCATCGGGCTCACCAGCGCGCAGTGCCGCCTGCTGGGCGCGCTGGCGATGCACGGCGACGAAGAAGAGCCGCTCTCGCAGGCCGAACTGGCGCAGCGGCTCGACCTCACCCCCATGGCCGTGGCCGGCCTGTGCGACCGCATGGCCGCCGCCGGCTGGATACGCCGCGAGCCCAGCCCCACCGACCGCCGCGTCAACAGAATCCACCTGGAGCCCAGCGCCGAGAAGGCGCTCGACAGCGCCCTGAGCATCAGCGACGGGCTCAACGCCCGCGTGATGTCGGTGCTCTCGCAGGCCGAGCGCGCCCAGCTGCTGGGCCTGCTCGCGCGGGTGCACGGCAGCCTCGTGGAGATCGCTTCACCGGCCGGCCGCAGGTCGTCATGAGCGTCGCGCCCGGAACCACCGTGCCGCACCGCGGCATGATCACCATCTCGATCATGCTGGCGACCATCATGCAGGCGCTGGACACCACCATCGCCAACGTGGCGCTGCCGCACATGCAGGGCAGCCTGCAGGCCTCGCAGGACCAGATCACCTGGGTGCTCACCTCGTACATCGTGGCCTCGGCCATCGCGCTGCCGCTCACGGGCTGGCTTTGCGGGCACTGGGGGCGCAGGCGCGTCTTCATCATCTCGGTGATCGGCTTCACCGTGGCTTCGGCGCTGTGCGGGCTGGCGACCTCGCTGGTGGGCATCGTGGCCGCGCGGCTGCTGCAGGGCATCTTCGGCGCGGCGCTGGTGCCGCTTTCGCAGGCGGTGCTGCTGGACATCAACCCGCGCGAGAAGGTCGGCCAGGCCATGGCCATCTGGGGCGCGGGCATCATGGTCGGGCCCATCCTCGGGCCGCTGCTGGGCGGCTGGCTCACCGAGAACTTCGACTGGCGCTGGGTGTTCTTCATCAACCTGCCGGTGGGCGTGTTCGCCTTCTGGGGCATCGCGCGCTACCTGCCCGAGAGCCGGCCGAAGGGCGAGCGGCTCGACATCTTCGGCTTCGTCACGCTGAGCATCGCCATCGGCATGCTGCAGCTGTTCCTCGACCGCGGCGAGCAACTCGACTGGTTCGAGTCGTGGGAGATCAAGCTCGAGGCCGCGGCCGCGCTGGTGGCGTTCTGCTTCTTCGTGGTCCACACCTGGACGGTGCAGGGTGTCTCATTCTTCGACCGCGACCTGCTGAAAGACCGCAACTTCGTCACCGGCCTGCTGTTCGCGTTCATCGTCGGGATGATCCTGTTCGCGACGATGGCGCTGCTGCCCAACTTCCTGCAGGGCCTGATGGGCTATCCGGTGGTCTACACCGGCGAGGTGACGGCGCCGCGCGGCGTGGGAACGATGATCGCGATGATCATCGTCGGGCGGCTGGTGCAGCGCATCGACGTGCGCGCGATCATGGCGCTGGGCTTCGGCCTCACGGCCTTCTCGCTCTACCAGATGACGCGGCTCACGCTGCAGATGGACAGCACGCTCATCGTGGTCTCGGGCTTCATCCAGGGGCTGGGCATCGGCTTCACCTTCGTGCCGCTTTCCACCGCCACCTTCGCCACGCTGGCGCCGAGGCTGCGCAACCAGGGCACGCCCATCTTCAGCCTGCTGCGCAACATCGGCAGCAGCGTGGGCATCTCGATCGTGCAGGCGTTGCTGACCGAAGGCTCGAGCAGGGCGCATGCGCAGATCGCCTCGACCGTGGCGCCGGGCAACGCGGCGCTCGCGACCCTGCCGCAGACGATGTCGCCCGACACCGCCACGGGGCTCGCGTTGCTCAACGCCGAGGTGACGCGGCAGGGCGCGCTGATCGGCTACCTCGACGACTTCGCCATCATGATGATCATCACGGTGCTGGCGATTCCGCTGCTGTTGCTGATACGCAGCCCGAGGCGCAGCGCGGCGGCTTCAGGCCCGGCTGAAGTGCCGCACTGACCCCCGACATTTCTCCCTCCCCCAGCGGGGGGAAGGAGCAAGCCCACTCACTCGTCGTGCGAATCGTGCGTGGCCACCGCACCGCGGCGCCAGTAGCCCGAGGCCCGCGTCCATTTCGGGTTCGCGCCGCGCTCGCCCACCAGATGCGCGCGCAGCGCCTTGGCGATGGCCGATTCGCAGCCCACCCACGCGTGGAAGTCGCCGGCAGGCAGCTTCATGGCCTTCAGCGTGTCGACAAGCACGGGGCTCAGGCCGGGCTCGGTGCCTCGGCGGTGCGCCCATTTCAGGGTGAGCTCGGCCTGCGTGTCGAACGCGATCTCGTCGGCTTCGCTGTCGACTTCCGCCAGCACCACCGCGCGCGAGCCGGCGGGCAGTTCGGCCAGGCGCCGCGAGATCGCGGGCAGGGCGGTGTCGTCGCCGATCAGCAGGTGCCAGTCGAATTCGGTCGGCACGATGAACGAGCCGCGCGGGCCGCCCACGCCGAGGATGTCGCCGGGCTTCGCCTGCTCGGCCCATTGCGTGGCCGGACCGGCCTCGTGCAGCGCGAAGTCGATCTCGAGCGTGCCGGCCTTCGCGTCGTGGTTGCGCGGCGTGTAGTCGCGCATGGTGGGGCGGCCTTCGGGCCACACCGGGCCTTCGGGGCCCATGGTGGGCAGGCTCAGCTTGCCGGTGGCGGCGTCGGGAAAGAACAGCTTCACGTGGTCGTCGAAGCCCGGGCTGTAGAAGCCCGCGAGGTCGTCGCCGGCGAGCGTGACGCGGATCAGGTGCGGCGTCACGCGCTGCACCGTCTTCACCGCGAGCCGGCGAAAGCGCAGCTCGTGGCGCACCCGGCGGGGCGTGCGGTCCGGCACGATGGGGGCCGTGGACGCTGGTGATGTACTGAAGTCAGTCATTGCGGAAATCCTGTTGCGAGACAGGGTTGGTTGGGATTCGGGTTGCCCTCGGCCCTTCAGATCCTTTCGATCTGCTGGGCCGCGGCGTCGAGCACCGCGGCAAATTCGTGCGCCTGTTGATCGGTCAGCGGCGCGCCCGTCAGGCGCATGCGCATCGCGAGCTTGAGGTTCTCGATGGCGCGCGTGACCTGCGGCGGGCGTCCGCCGCGCGGGCCGGCGCCGTCTACGCCGCCGCTCATGCGGGCCATCATGGCGTCGGCCATCTCGCGGTTGGCCGCGAGGAATTCGCGGCCGCTGTCGGTGATGCTGTAGCTCTTGCGGCCGCTGCCGTCGGCGGTGTCTACGCTGAGATAGCCCATCTCCTCGAGCAGCGTGAGCGTGGGGTAGACCACGCCGGGGCTGGGCGCGTAGCTGCCGCCGAGGCGCTCTTCGATGGCCTTGATGAGTTCGTAGCCGTGCGAGGGCTTGTCGGCGATGAGCTGCAGCAGCACGAAGCGCAGGCCGCCATGGCCGAACACGCGCACGCCGCCGCCACGTCCGCCGCGATGACCGCGGCCGCCGCCGGAAAGGCCGTCGTCGTGCTCGCCGCGGGCGACGCTGCAGTGGTGATGGCCGTGGCCGAAGTGGAAATGTCTCATGGTGGGGATCCTTCTTGAGGTATGTCTGAATTATTTTAGATATATCTAAAATTTAGTCAAATCGATACCCGGGACGAAGGGCGTGCCTCTTGTTGGCCAAGGCCCGAATTCATCGGATGTCCGGACGTCCGTTCTGGTTAACATCTGCCCTTCCTCGGGGCTGGGGCGTGCCTGCCACGCCAATCCGGCGCCAGTTCGCCGCGCGTGCGGCCCCACCATTTGTCAACCTGCCTGGCATCCGCCGGATGCATGGGCGCTTCGAACACAGGGAGTTTCAATGGGGATGATGGACACGCTCGGCCACGCGATGATGGACAACGACAAGCTTCACTTCGACGCCGCCGAGGCGCTCTCGGGCCAGGAGCAATGGCTGGTCACGCTCAGCGCGCCCTTGTCCGCCTTCAACGGCGACTTCGTGAACGCGGTGGCCACCGGCAAGGACAACGACGTGCTGCGCGAAGGCATCGCCGACGTGTGGAGCGTGCACGACCGCGCCAGCTTCGAGCAGACCGCCCGATGGCTCGTCGAGGAAGGGCAGCGATCGGCCTACCGGTCCCTGTGGAACGCCATTGCCGCGATCGACACGGCAACGCAGGAAACGCCAGCGGTCCTGCGCATGGCGATGGACGCCTTCTTCCCCTCGTTCTTCCAGATCAAGGCGCGCAAGAGCCTGGACTACCGCGAGCTCTCGGCGCAGAGCGGCAAGCCGATGGCGGACCTGGCCCAGTTGATGGCGGGCAGCCGCAGCTGGGTGGACGAGCTGCGCAAGCACTTCAAGGCCTCGCCCGCCGACATATCCAGCCTGGTCGCGTGGGACGCCGTGCGCCTGGCCAGCCTGTCGCGCTGGGCGGTGCAGCTCGGCTATATCGAGCGCGCGGAGTTCGCGGGCTTTGCCGGCGGGCTCGCCAGGCAGGTGCGCGAGGCGTACGGCAGCTGGCCGCAGGTGAGCGCTGCCTACATCGCCGGCGGCCTGATCTGGAAGTATTCCGATGCGCGCGAAGAGCACCTGCTGCGCACCAACCGCCTGCTGCTGAGCGACGCGCGCAGTCCCTATCGCAGCGTGCCGTTTGCCGGCTGAAGCGGCGGCCGGCCCGTTTCCCGCCCGGGCTCGCCCGGCGTCGTCGATGCCGCCGGGACCGGCAGGCGCAGCAGCAGGCTGGTTTTGCCGGGCTGCGAGCGCACGGTGAGCGTGCCTCCCAGTGCAGCGGCGCGCGTGCGCATGTTCGCGAGGCCCTTGCCGGCGAACGCCGCTTGCGTGTCGAAGCCGCGGCCGTTGTCCTGCAGCTCGATCTCGATGGCGCGTTCCCCGGAGCCTTCCAGCAGCCTCGCGCCAAGGCCGGCCTGCGTCGCCTGCGCATGCGCCATCAGGTTTCCGAAGGCTTCGAACAGCAGCATCTGCAGCTGGTGCGATTCGCGTGCGGTCCAGCCCGTCATCGTGGGCAGGGAACCGACGTCCCACCGAAGCTCGATGCCGGCAGCCTGCAGGCGAGGGCCGAGGCGGTAGCGCACGCTGCCGAGCGCGGAGGCCACGTCGCCTTCGCAGCCGTGCATGGCGTCCACCGTGAGCTTGAGCTGGTCGACCGCGTCGCGCAGGTGCAGCGCCACGTCGTTCATGGCGGCGCCGGGCTGCTGGGCCATCTGCAGCAGGCCGACCAACTGGCCGCCGAGGCCGTCGTGCAGGTCCTGCGTGAGACGCTGACGTTCTTCCAGCGCGCCGCGTGCCTTCTCGCCTTCGCGTTCGCGCGCGAAGACGGCTTCGAGCGCCGCGTTGCGCTCGGCCAGCTCGGCCTCGAGCGATGCGTTCATCTGCGCCACGGCGCGCACGTCCTTGCGCATGCGCTCGGCGATCACCCAGGCCAGCGAGATCGCGAAGCCCACCCACGCGAAGCGGATCCAGGGCACCACCGCATAGGCCTCGGGCGAGGTGCGCATCACCCAGTTGTCGCGCGCGGCGCTCAGCACCACCAGCACCACCGCCACGCCCAGCACGCGGTGCTCCAGCACCGGGCTGCGCACCGCCACCCGCAGCACGACCACCACCATCGCCAGGCCAGACAGGAAGAAGAGGATCTGCCACGCCGGCATCAGCCACAGCAGCGGCACCGTGATGCCCAGCGTGGCCGTCACCGGAGACAGCAGCGCCAGCAGGCCGAGAAAGCGCGCGAGCCGCGAGTCTCCCTTGCCCACCACCGACAGCGCGAAGCGGCACAGCAGCGGCACCGCCGCCTGGAAGGCCGCCAGCGGCACCACGCCCCACCAGGGCCACGGCAGCGGCGCATGGGTGAAGAGCACCCGCGCCGTCTGCACCGACCAGAGCAGCTCGCCCAGGCCGTAGTAGAGATACAGCGACTCGCGTTGCCGCAGCCACACCAGCAGCGACAGCGCCCCGAGCACGCCGCTCACGATGGCGATGAAGCGCCCGCCGCTGATCTGCCAGAAGAGCGCGTCTTCATACAGCGGCCGGATCTCCGCCTCGGTGCCCGCCACCACCGGCGAGAGCCCGCCCTGGCGCGCGGCCTGCGCGGCGACGACGATCTCCACGCGCCGCACCGGGGCCGATGAATCCGGCAGCGCGAAGTACTGCGGCGTGAACGAGGCATCGTCGTACGGCCCTGGCGGAAAGGTGCCGAATCGCGCCAACTCCCGTCCATCGACCAGCACCCTGAAGCTGTTGCCGATGCGCGGCACGAACAGCGCGTGCGGCACGCTCGGGTCGTTGACGGGAACGTCGAACGCGAAAGCCGCCTCGCCATCGACCGCGCCCTGCCGCTGGTCCCAGTTGTAGGGCAGCTGCACCGCGTGCGGCTCGGGCGGCTGGTCCGTGGGGTGTTTGCCATGCAGCGTCAGCGTGAGCTGAGCCTGTTCGACGAGCGTGACGGCCCTGGCGGGGAGGCTCCAGCCGGTGCCCAGCAAGAGGAGCACCAGCAGCGCCAGCAGGCGCAGTCCAAGCATTTCTTGTTGTTGTCGTCGCATGACGCGTACGACTTTAGCAATCTTTTTTAACAATTCGGGGCAGGAATTGCCCGTCATCGCGAGAAACCAACGCCTCAGGTCTTTGCCGTGATTCCTGCCGCGATGATCGGGTCGAGCTTGGCCCGCAGCCGCCTCACCGCCGTCTCGTGCTTCAGCGTCTGCGGCCCCCGGCCGTAGGTCGCGGCCTTGCGGATCAGCCGCAACTGCTCGCGCTGCAGGTGCGTCTTCAGGCGTCTTGCGCGCCAGCCGTAGGTCCAGCCCATTTCGCGGCGCACCCTGTAGCGCTGCATGGGCGCGCCCAGCCGCACCCATTCGTCGTCCTGGATCAGGTCGCGCTCGGGCACGAACCAGGCCGCCAGCGCATGCAGGTAGGTGCCGTTCTCACGCGCGGCAACATGCCAGAAGAGGGCGGCCACGATGATCGCGGGCAGGCCCTTGATGACCAGCATCACCGCCATCTGGCCATAGCCGCCGTCGAACAGGTCTTCGAGGAAGGGCGAATTCCAGATGAAGTGCATCGCCCACGCGAGCACGAAGCACAGCACCGCGACCGCGACGCGCACCACCATCGGCCGCTGCGGATGCAGCAGGAACCAGGCGACGCCGAAAGACGCGATCGCCGTGTAGGCCGCGTGGCTCCACAGCCCGCTCAGCAGCCCGCGCGTGAACAGGTTCAGAAGCACCGGATAGACCTGGTTCTCCAGCGGAAAGTGCACCGCCGACTTGACCGTGTAGCTCAGGTTCTCGACCACCTGGAAGCCCAGCCCCACCATCGCGCCGACGATCAGCACCGACAGATACGTCTGGAACTGGTTGCGCGCCACCAGCACCAGCAGGACGACGCCTGCAAGCTTCAGGAACTCTTCCGTCACCGGCCCCGCAATGGCCGGCCCCCAGGTGGCGACGAACTCCGGCGAAATCAGCTTGGCGCACAGGCTCTGGATGGCGACGTTGGCCGGCGCCGCGAAGTACACGGCGCCCATGCCGCCCCATGCGAAGGCCAGCACGTAGGCCTCCGTCGGGTGCTGCTCCAGCAGGTCGAGCGTGCGGAAGGCCTGCACGAAGAGCATCGTGTAGATGCCCCACACCGTCAGCCCCAGGAAGGCGGTCACGGGCACCACCCGCACCCCCAGCGAGAACATGTAGACCGTGTAGAACAGCCCGTTCAATATCAGCGCCGCCAGCACCCAGAAGGCCACGCGCCGGGGCTGGAAGAAGGAGTCGGTGCCGACGGGCCAGCCGGCCACCTCGGTCACCTGCTGGCTGCCTTGGCCGCTTTGGTCGCCCTGGTCGAACACCGGCATGTTCATTGCGGCGCCTCCAGGTCCATCGAGTCGAGCATCGAGCGCGCCTCCTGCAGCGCGTCGTCCATGCCGTCGCTGGAGCCCCAGAAGTCGATCTGCACCAGCGACTTGCGCCGCACGTCGACCACCTGCCAGAACCGCCCCGCCAGCTTCGAGCCGTAGTAGGCAAAAGTCTTGCCCTGCAGGCCCCAGGAGGTGATGAAGTCCGACACGTCGCCGTCGATCTGCAGGCGCTGGCCGCGCTCCATCAGCCGCTGCTGGCGCACGAGGGGGCCATCGGGCCCGCCCGCCCACGGGAAGGTCGTCACCAGGAACTTGTGGCCGCCCTTGAAGAGCATCAGCGACTGGCCCGCCTTGGAGCGCGAAACGTCCATCTCCCAACCCTCGGCCGGCACGAACCTGGCCTGGCCCGCCTCGACCGTTTCGCCCGGCTGCAGCGGCCGGTTGCCCGGCGTGTGGCGGTCCCACCAGGTGAGGCCGCCCACGTAGGCGGCAATCGCGAGGAGCACCGCCAGCGCCCCAGGCCAGGTGCGATACGGTATGCGGCGTGAGGGCTCGTTCATCCTTTGATCGTGCCATACGATTGCCTGCGCACGGGCGTCGGCGCCGGGCGATGCGGCATACTCCCCACCCCCTCAAACTCAGCAGAATTCCACTGAATGGACAAGGAAGTCGACCCCCGCGTACTCACTGTGATCGACGAGATGCGGCTCAAGGGCCCACGGCTCACGCCGGTCGAGATCGTCGCCAAGATGGGTGTGTTCGACGCGCGCGACAAACCATTCGAGCACGCGTGGCTGGCCACCGGCGACAACGTCATCGCCACCATCTGGGCCGAATGGGTCAACGTGTCGGCCAGTGGGCGCTGGTTCTACCTTGAATCGCTCGACGCCCACCACCGCGCCGGCGGCGGCGAGCGCAACGCCCAGCAGCTGCAGCGCGCAAAAGACAGGCTCGCGCTGCTCAAGCGCAGCTACGACGCCGGCAACGGCTTCCGCGCCGTGGTGCAGACCAATCGCATCGCCATTCTCGAAGTCGAGAGCAACAAGGACGCCAAGGTGTCCACCCGCGTGCGCGACGACGACGAATGGCACGTGGCCAGCTGGGAGCCCGAACAGAAACTCGCCGTGCTCGTGCGCGGCCCGCGCGGCTGGGTGCCGAGCGAAGCCGAAGTGCAGGCCGCCAGGGAGCGCGGCAACATTCCGCAGAAACTCTCCGCCGCCGCCAAGGCCGCCGACGACGAAAAGGCCACGCCCGAAGCCGTGCAGGCCGCCGCCCTCGAATACGTCGTCAAGCATTTCACCGGCTACGGCTACAAGGCCGAGAACATGACCGGCAAGGGCTTCGACCTCGAAGTGTCCAACGCCAAGGGCCAGACCCTGCTGCGCGTGACCGTCAAGGGCACCGCGCCCGGCGTGCCCAGCTTCAAGCTCGGCAAGGAAGAAAGCGACTGCTCCGTGCGCGAGCCGCTGTGGCGCCTGCTGGTGGTAACAGATGCCGGCACCGGCATGGCGCAGCACAAGATCTACAAGCCGAACGAAATCAATTCGGCGCCTGGCTACGACCCCTCGTAAATAGCGCTCGCGCACACCGATGCGCGACTGTTGCAAAAATGGCTTGAGGGGGTAACGAGACTATTCACCGCCTTCGCGGAAGATTACATTTCGCGGAACTGTCAAAAGGCGATATGAACGAGAGCAGCCAAAAGACACAGCATTCGATGATTTACCTGCCCGTGTCAGGTAAGTTTCTTATAGCGTTGATTGGCTCCGTGGCGTGGGTTGCCTTTTCGATCTGGGCCGCGCAGGCCTGGCTGACCGAGCTGACCACCCATGTCGGCATCGTGCTGGCTGTTTTCCTGGTTTATGGCATTGCCATCGTTCCGGGGTTCATGAATGCATTTCTGGCCATCAGCCTGCTTCTGGACAAAAGGCCGCCGCGTACCGCGCTCTCCGTCTATCCCCCGATATCCATCCTGATTGCCGCATACAACGAGGAAGCCTCCATCGAGGAAACCCTCGTCAGCATCGAGCGGCAAAACTACCCCGGCGAATTGCAGGTCCTCGTGATCAACGACGGCTCGAAAGACGGCACCGCCACCGTGGTCGAGGGCGCCTGCGCCCGGTATCCGTGGATCACTTTTGTCGACCTCAAGCAGAACGGCGGCAAGGCGCGCGCCCTGAATATCGGCTTCAAACAGGTGCTGCACGACATCGTCATCACGGTCGATGCCGATTCATTCCTGTACAAGGGCGCGCTCACCAGCATCGTCGAGCGCTACCACTCCGACCCGCCCAATACGCGCGCCGTTGCCGGAAAGATTCTGGTGCGCAACTCGCGCTACAACTGGATCACCCGCTGCCAGGAGTGGGACTACTTCCACGGCATCGCGGCCATCAAGCGCGTGCAGTCGCTCTTCCAGGGCACGCTGGTGGCGCAGGGCGCGTTCTCCCTCTACGACCGCGACGCACTCGAAGAGGTCGGCGGCTGGCCCGAATGCGTAGGTGAAGACATCGTGCTCACCTGGGCCCTGCTGAAGGCCGGCTACCGCATCGGCCATTGCGAGGACGCCTGCCTCTTCACCAACGTGCCCACCAGCATCCGCCAACTGGTGAAGCAGCGCCAGCGCTGGGCGCGCGGCATGACCGAGGCCTTCGCCAAGCACCCGGGCATTCTTCTGCAGCCGCGGCTTTCGACCTTCTTCATTTACTGGAACCTGCTTTTTCCGTGGCTCGACCTGGCCTACACCATCGGATTCATTCCGGGGCTGGTGCTCGCGCTCTTCGGCTATTTCTGGATCGTCGGCCCGATGACCCTTGCGCTCATACCGGCCGCATTCGCATTGAGCCTGCTGATGTTTTCCATCGAGCGCCGGATGTTCAAGCAAACCGGGCTCGTCGTGCGAAAGAATTTCCAGGGCTTCTTCATCTACGTGCTGCTCTACAGCCTGATTCTTCAGCCGGCCAGCGTTCTCGGATATCTGGACGAACTCTTCAAAAGGCCCAAGTCCTGGGGCACCAAATGACCCAGGCATCGATGAAACCGATGAGACGAAATTCGGCCACCGCTTCTTTTCTTTTTATTCCGGCGCTCGCGCTGCTTGCCGCCGCTTCCTGCCAGGCGCAGGAAGAAGAAAAGCCCAAGACCATGGCCTTCGGCCCCGAGTTCTACCTGACCAACGACAGCGACCATTTCCAGTCACGCCGCGTGTCCGTCGAATTCTTTCCTGCCTTTGAAAATGCAGACCGTTTTCTCGGCTTCAGGCTCGGCGACTACCGATACAAGCAAGACAGCTGGAAAAGAAGCGGCCAGAAGCTCACCTTCCTCGCGCGCGACATAGAAACCCGAACCGCCGACGGCGGCTCCATGGAAGCCGGCGTGTTCGAGCAGGGCGGCCACACGCTGCTCACGCTCGACGGCAGCTACCGCATATCGCCCACCAAGAGCACGGCGGTCGAATTCCTCATCACGCGCGACTGGGTCGAAACCCCGAAGTCGCTGGACAGGGGCATCGACTTCACCTTCGTCGGCGTCGCGGCCGACCAGCGCCTGGGCGACCACGTCACCCTGGTGGGCCTCGTCGCGCAGCAGTACTTTTCAGACGGCAACCGCCGTGACCACGGACGCCTGCGGCTCATCTACCAGCCCTCGCTCGACCTCGGGCTCACCCTGCAGGCGCGCTACCGCACATACCGCAGCACCCACGACGACGTCGACAGGGCCTACTTCAACCCCACGAGCTACAGCGAGTCGATGTTCGCCATCGGCTGGCGCCACCGCTTCCAGGGATGGACCGCCTCCGTGACGGCAGGCCTCGGCAACGAGACCATCAACCACGACATGAGCCAGCCCACGAGGCTACTCGACGTGAGCCTGCAAAGCCCGGTGAGGGGCGCGCATGTGTTTCGCTTCGGCGCCGGCTACAGCCGCAGCACCACCTTCGCGGGGCCGAGCTACCAGTATCGGTATCTGCGTGGGGAGTGGATCATCCGGTTCTGAGATTCGATCGGCCAGCGCAGCATCAAGCTGGACTTGGACATTGACGCTGCGGAAATAGGTCGCTGATCGTCGCGTTCAGATGGCGCCCATTAGCGCCCCCGAATACTCCCAGGGATACGCCAAAGTCAGAGCTTTGTATCTCGCTGCAGGAGTAGAGCCGGTCAGCTTTTCTGGCGCAGATACACGCCAAATAGGATTTCCGCGCGAATAGAAAAGGGAAATTATTTGAAATCAGGGCCAAATGCAATGCCGCCTTGAATTCAATGCTTCACTACAAATAGAGCAATCCGGCAATTTCACTGAGAGGCGGCTCTTTATTCAAGAGCCGTCTACCAGTTTCCGGGTATGGCGCAATTGGTGGACGCTTGACACACTTGGAAACGCCTCGCGCAAATCCTCATGTTCAAGCAAATCACCCATATGTCCGCACCTCTCCCGCCCCATAGCTCTTTCAATCAGCGCCGGCGCTTTCTGCCCATGCCGGTCGCAGGCGTTCTTCGGGAGTGGCACAAGGCGGACAGCGTGCAGTCCTTGTGGCGTTCTCGGCCCGCCCGCCTGAGCCGGGCCGCGCTAGGCGGCTTGATGATCGTCGGCGTGGCAGCTTGCGGTGGGGGCGGAAATGGCGGTGGTTTTGTCGCAGCTTTCCCGATGGCAACGGCAGCGCCGGCACCCGCTCCGGCTCCCGCTCCTTCCGCATCGCCAGAAACACCGGCACCCGCTCCGGCACCCGCACCCACGGGACCCGCGCCGACCTACAAGGTGAGCGGCACGGTCAAGGGCCTGCTCGGCACGGGCCTGGTGCTGCAGAACAACGTTGGCGATGACCTCGCCATCGCCGCCGACGGCAGCTTCAGCTTCGCCACCGAACTGGCCAGCGGCGTGGGTTACGCGGTCACGGTCAAGAGCCAATCCAGAGTCCTGACCAGAACCTGCACCGTCAGCAATGGCTCCGGCACGGTCGCGAATGCGGCTGTCGTCAACGTCGACGTGGTCTGTGCCGCACCCGCAGTGCGCTTCGCCTATGCGACGAATGCGGCGTCCAACAACCTGTTTCCCTACACCGTCGATACCAGCACCGGCGTGCTGGGATCGATGGCTGCGCCCATGTCGGCGACAGGGAGCATCCCACGCGCCATCACCGTTGATCCTGCGGGCCGCTTCGCCTACGTGGCGAATCGAGGCGACAACACCGTGTGGGTCTATTCCATCGGCGCAGGCACCGGCTTCCTGACTCGGGTCGCGACAATTGCCACAGGGTCTGCGCCCCTGTCCATCGTCGTGGACCCCACGGGCCGCTTTGTCTACGTGGTGAATCAGGGTATCGACAGCGTGTCGGCCTACAACATCGATGCCGGCACCGGCACCTTGACCCCGATGGCTGTGCCACGGGTGGCAGTGGGTTTGATCCCCAGCTCAATTGCCTTGGACTCCCTGGGCCGTTTCGCCTACGTGACGAATCGAGGCAGCAACACCGTGTCGGCCTTTTCCATCGATGAAAGCTCCGGCGCTTTGAGCCCGCTGGCCGTGCCGACGGTGCCCGCAGGGAACGCCCCCAGTGCAATTGCCCTGGACCCCTCGGGCCGGTTTGCGTACGTGACGAACTCGAACGACAGCACCGTGTCGGCCTATTCCATCGATGCAAGCTCAGGCACCCTGACCCCGATGCCAACGTCCACCACCGGACTGCTTCCCTTCGCCATCGCGGTGGACCCCACCGGCCGCTTTGCCTATGTGGCGAATACAGCTGAGAGCAGTGTGTCGGCCTACAACATCGATTCCAGCACCGGTGCCCTGACGCCAATGGCCGTTCCGAAGGTGGCCCCACGGTTTTCTCCTGTCGCCATCGCCCTGGACCCGACGGGCCGCTTTGCCTACGTCACGAACTCCGCTTCCAAAGACATCTCTGCCTACACCATCGATGCGAACACAGGAGCCTTGACTCCCATGTCCGTGCCGACGGTGGCGACCGGGGGGATCGACGCATCGTCTCTGGCTTTGTCTCGATAGAACTTCGGGCAGGCTGCCTTGTCGTGGGAGCGTCCACCGTTGCTGCTGGCGACTGATGCGTGAAGCGGCATCTCGCAGCACAAGATCTACGAGCCGACGAAATCAGTTCGGCGCCGGGTTAATCCTTGCTGATCAACAACCCGGAAGCTGTCATCAGACGAGCCACCGCCTCTTCGAAGGCGGGCGCTCCGGCATTCGATATCTGCAGGTATCCGGGGTGGGGCATGTGGAGCAGCAGCCGCGGCGGTGCACTCCGCAAGTCGCTCACCAGGACATGGAAGCGCTTGGTGCCGCCGGCCGTGGTCGGCACATCGATCGAGGCCGGGCTGGAAACTTGCCTCCAGCTTGAGAGAAGGAGCGAATGGAACCCCTTGGTTTCGGTGAGGCTCCGCACGACGATCACGACCTTCGGTCGAAACAGCGTGAGCAGGCGCGACAACTGTTCATCTGCAAACTCGATCGCTCGCTCCAGCAAAGCTGAATCGAAAGCCTTAACCAGTTCTGCAAGCTTGCTGCTTCCCCATGGCAGATAGTTCAGCATGGCCACCGCGTCGCTGCTGAACCCCGCTTTCTGTATGGCCCGGAAGAGCGAACGCCATCCGGGTTTGCTGTCGGATTGAGGTGTCCAGCCGGCGCGGGGAGTGCGATCAGCGCTGAAGTAGGCCTCGCCCAAATAGCCGCTTCGCAGTTGCTCTCCAAGCGTGCCGTAGGGCAAGCCCGCAGCGAGTTCGCCGGCATTGGGGTTCGAGCCAAGAATCAGGACATCCAGCCTTCGCGTCTCCAATGCGGCCGCGACCTCATCGATGGTGCTGCAGCCGAATGCTGTGCCCCTGAAAGGAGTCGAGTAACTCAGCGTTCTCGGCAGAAGCTGGATGTTTTCCGGACGACCGGCAAATATCCCAGGCGCTTCCACGAGGAAGCGCAGGAGCGCGCGGGTGTCCGTCGAGCCGATCTCGGTGGACGGCTGAGAAGTCGTCGGGGCGCCTCGATCGCGGAGGTCCAAGCCGACAACGGCGGAAACTGGAGGCGGCACCCGCGTGAGATCGACCGCGTCGTTGCTGGCCGGCGTCTTCACCGTGTCGGGTTGCGCCGCACCGGACAACACGCGGACAAGCTCTGCGAGCGCCTCATCGAGGTCGGCATGGATGCTGATGTAGCTACGCTGATTGGCTACCTTCGCCCCTCGCTGCTCAAACTTTCTGGCGAGCCCCATCAACTGATGCCTGCATAGGTTCGGTATAGCCGGCCCGTGCGTGACCTTGAGGTACGGTGCTTGCTGATACGGATACCAAGCCTCAATAGATCGAATGCCCCACTGATTGGCGGCTGCGAACAGCTTGTCATAGTCCTGGCCCGCATTCGCGTTGGGCTTTGCCGCACGGATGGCCAGTACGCTCTCCAATCCCATCGATTGGGCCAAGGCACGAAACTGGTTTGCGCGCGCTTCTCGCGCTTCTTGCGATTGGGAGCGTAAGTCGGTCATGGCTTCTTGCAGTTCGTGCGTCATAGTCTCCGCCAGAACACTGCCCCGGCGGCGTAAGGGCGGCGAAATGCACCCAACTGTCAGAGCTTTGTGTCCCACCACAGCGCCCCGGCAGATATCTCGCCGATTCGAGAATTTCTCGACGAAATCTTTTTCTCTTGTGCGGCTTCGCTTCTCTAAAGTGAATGCCCCTGTTGCAAGACGCCTCTCCTAGTGGGCGACGACCACCGATCGTGAAAGGAGCTCCCCCAACCAGTTGATCCATTGACCCGATGAACCGCCCACCTCACGGCGGGTTGCCGGTGCTCCTCGGTGCACTGGTGCGAATGTGAGGCACAAAAGGCGACGGCCAGGGCGCGCAAACACCCTGACCGTCTGACCACATGACGTGCACAACTTTTCAGAGGAAGCACACCAAATGGCTACCCGAATTATGGCCGGGCGTCCCACGCCCCAATCTTCCCGCCGCAGCAGCAATAGCACCACGCGCGGCACCACCACCAAGCCCACGGCGCCCACCCCGACGCCCGATGAGGCAAGGGAACTACTCGAAATCAAACTAGCGCAACTGAACTCGCTGCTGTGGTGCTGTTATGGCGACGGCAACGGCTGGTTCGAGGAGGCGGGGGAGAAGCATCGGGACAACATGCTCTGGATTGCCTCTGATCTGGCTCGGGAGGCGGAGATGTTGTTGGAGGTTAGTGGGAGGGGGTAGGGCGGGCCGAGCCGGGATCGGCTGATGGCCGGGGCATCCCACAAAGATGGGATGCTCTAGAACTTTCCTCTCCGCTAATGTCGCGCTGAGGAGGGTTCCTATGCCGATCCCAAACTTGTTCTACGGGCACCAAGATGCCTTGATGGGAGGCGCATCGCCCACAACGCTTGCTGTGGGCGATTCCTGGTTCTGGTATCCGTTCGACAACCTGCCCATCACGTCAAGTGCATCCTTGCCCTCCACGTCGTATGCAGATTTCCGTCGCGGCAAGGTGTGGGTCTCTGCTGTGCAGCGACGGTGGTTGCTCAAGAGTCGCCTCGTCAACGGCTATCTACTATCTATTTAGGGGGACCGGCGCTTGCACGGCAGCACGTGCTTAAGCACCGAGCGTCTCTTCAGGGCCGGTCGCGGCGGCACTGTGCGGGTGGCCGATACGCAGGGGCTGTTGTTCTGCGTTCAGGCAGGCCATCTGCTGACCGTCAAGAATGCTTGTAGTCATGCTCGCCACTCCAGCAAATAGTTGTGTAAATCGAACTTCGCGTTTCCCTCGGTGGCGGGCAATTCCGAGAGGCGTGCTAAGAACGGCACTGGCCAAGAGTTGTGGCGCGCGGCAGTGAATATCTATTGGATTCATGCAAGATGGCCTGTGAGATATTTAAGTTGAATATTTGAGTTGCATTTTTCTGTTCAATTCTTATTTTCTTTTGAAAATTAGATGAATTTATATTTTCATGGATGAATATTGTGATTGGCGACCAATTTGAAAAGCGATTCGGCGAGCTTTATGAGTCTTTTGCTCAAATTCCAATTCGCCGAGCAAGCAATGGATATGAGTACAGCGCAGATGGGGCATGGAAAGGGTGGGCGTCTAGTGCGCAAAATTTGATCAAAGCGATCTTTTCAGAAGCCTCTCCGCACTACCAGAATTTCAGCAGGCAGTCCGCGCAAACAAACGAAACACGGGGTGATGCCAGCGAGTTAAGGGGGTTGTATCAAATTTTCTCCAGCGCAAAGGAGGATTTTGACGGCGGATATGTCTTCAATGTAGAGCTTCGTGTATCTGGCGAAATCTTTGGCGATTTCGTTGGGCTTGCGAAGACCGCACTCGCCGAAGGACAAAAGGACGTCGCTGCTGTGCTCGCGTGTGCTGCTCTTGAAGACGCCTTGAAGCGCTACGCTCAGGCAAATGGATTGAACGTTGATGGAAAAACAATGCAGGATGTGGTGGGAGCTCTGAAGGGCGCCGGGCACGTTTCAGGAGCTCAAAAGTCCCTCTTGGATACCATGCCAAGAATTAGAAATATGGCGTTGCATGCAGATTGGGGGAAACTTACCGAGCCAGATGTTAGTAGCGTCATTGGGTTTGTTGAGCAATTCCTGTTGACGAAATTTTCTTGAATATGGATGCGCTAACGTTTATTTCCAAACTTGTAGATGCACTTGCGTGGCCTGCAATCGTCGTGTGGCTGCTCTGGTACCTGAAAGAGCACCTGCCGGCTCTCGCCCGTTCACTGCGTAAGCTCAAATTCAGTGGAGTGGAGATGGAATTTGAGAAACAGGCAGAGCAGTTGGCGGTGGAAACTCAAGCGGCGATCCCTGCGGCACCGCCCTTCGAAGAATCTGAAATCTCTCGACTGAGACAGATTGGGGAAATCTCATCCAGGGCAGCAATCGTGGAGGCTTGGGTGCGCGTCGAAACCAAAGCGGCGGAGGTGGTAAGGCGAGCCGGGCTCCACATGCCGACCGCTCCAGGACCGTTGCAGTTGTTGAACAGCTTGAAGCAACTGGGCGTCCTAACGCCCCCTCAGGTAAGCGCGTTCCGCCACTTGCGAGAGTTGCGGAATATGGCGGTGCACGCAACGGACATGGACGTGACGCCGGAAGCAGTGAATCAGTACATCGTTTCTGCGGTGGCGATGGCTGGCTACCTTGAAGATACGGTGGAGTTCGTGAAGAACAATAAACCTGCGTGAGGAGGCGATATGGCGGGCAAGCGACACCACTTCATTCCCCAATTCCTTCTGCGTGGGTTTGCTGACCCAGACAACGCAAGTAATGCATGGGTCTTTCGCAAGGACAGACCACCTTTCAACACCAGCATCCAGAACATTGCTCTCGAAGGGCAGTTCTATGCGCACGACGGCGACACGTCAGTGGACGACGCGATTACTGACGACGAAGGCTCTCTGGCAGCGTTTGTGACGGACCTCCGTTCTGCTGCCGATGAGACGACCGTGGACTCGCAGCACGCGGCCAAATTGGTAGCTCACATGTTGGTTCGCACGCGGCATGTTCGCGAGAACTTCGGAAGAATGAGTGGCGAGTTGTTGGGCGGCATATACAGCGCGATGTCGGATCCCCAGAGATTGACTGCTGTACTCCTTCAGCACATCCAAGACGATGACAATTTGACTCGTATCCTCAAGCAGTTTCTAACGACAACCGATGGCGATCGTTTCCCTCCCGAGGAACTAAACCGACGATTGGATGAGGAGATAACCCCGGCTATTCTTCAACAGCTTAGGACAGCACTGCCGGCGCATTTAATGGCAAGCGCGGGTGAGCAAGCCAAGGCGCTGCAGGCCGAAGGGCAACTGGCGCAAAGCCTGCTCAAGAGTGCGATGAAGTCGGGGCACCTAAGGGCACTCAAGCGCGTCGGCACAACTTCGGCTAGAGAGGAGGCATTTGCGAAGCTGAAGTTTCACATTCGCAAGTACCCGGGGGGCCGCATCATCTTGGGCGATTCGGCAGCCGTATACGCGATAGAGGGTGAGCGTCAGGTAGTGCCTCTCAACGATGCCACCACGCCGATGATTGGTGTGCTGCTCCCCCTAGATTCAGAAACGTGCCTCATCGGGGAATTGGACGGACCATGTAATGCATTCAATACCGCCGATAGCGTACGGCGAGCTCTCACGGCCTGCTCTCTTGAGTTCTTTGTTGCCAGCATCGACAGCGTGGAGAATCGTGCATTGGCGCCAGGGATTGCGAGCAACTCCTATCTCTTGAATAACGCAGACGTTGCAGAGATCCTTGGTGACCTCGGACTTGCTTAATCAAGGGGAGTGGCGCTACGTCCAGAAGCGGAGTCTGAAGTGGCCATTCAGCGGTCTTGACCGAACTGGAATCGATCAGTCGGCGTCTACCTCCGCCAAGGCTTTAGGTCGAGTCTGGTTCAGACCGAAAGACAATGACGGGTCGAAAATTCTTGGAGGAAGAATGCGACTCCCTGTCCTCGCGGTTCTCATCGCTTGTGCAACGACATCATTGGTCGCTGCCGCAAAGGATGATCTGGTCTATTTCCACGGCCTCGGTGCCGAAGGCTGCGATAAGCACATCGCATGGCGAAGAAACGGGGACATCGTATATGAAGACGGCATTGTTCAGTGGTCGTGGGGCTTCATCAGTGCCTTCAACAACGTGGCGCGAATACAGACGCCGAACAAGACCCTCGCCCCCACAAAGGTGCTGGCGTATCTGGACAAGTACTGCCGCGATCATCCTCTGGAGCCGATCTATGGAGGTGTCGAAGACCTGATCACGGAGCTCGGTGGCCGACGTTAGGCTTGGAGGGTGGGGACAGCTAGGCTGCCACCACTCTGACTTTCGGGCGGTGTGACTCGGCAGGTGCTGGCGGCACGCGCAGAGCCCAGAGCGTCTGCGGCGCAGGTAGCTTTGGCCCACGGACTCAACGCCAACCTCGTTCTAGCATCGCGCCACCACCTAGTGTCCAATGCCCCCCACCATGGACATCGCCCCCTTCACCCCCGCCGATGCCGCGCGCCGCGCGCGCCTGGAAATGCCCATGCTCTACGCATGGCTCAAGCCCGACGCGGCGGTACAGACCGCCATCGCCGAGCACCGCGCGCGGTGGGTCTGGCGCACGCAGCCCAAGCCGAGTCTCCCTAAGCCGAACCGGTTGCACATGACGCTGTGCCACATCTCGCCGCAGGGCGATGCCGCTGTCGAAGGCATCCGCCAGGCATTGGGCGAGCTGCGCGTGGAAGAGGGCTTCGATCTGCTGCTGGACTGGTCCGGCGTCTGGGCCCACAACGGCATCGCCATCGTGCGCCCGCAGCCGCACGCCGCGCTCGACCGGTTGCAGCAAGCCGTGGTGCGTCAGCTCGCGCCGTGGCTGTCGGGCCGCCATGACGACTGGGCGCCGCACATCACCATCGCCCGCAAGGCATCGGGGGCCGCCGCGCCGGCCATGCCGCCTGTTCGCTGGCCGGTGCGAGAGTTTCTGTTCGTGCGTTCGTGGCTGAAGACGCGGCCGGTGTGGCACGAGGTCCTGGCGTCTTATCCGCTTCAGCCACCCGGCAGTGTTCCGCTGCCGTAGCAGTGACGCCGCGCAGCGTCACTGAATGAGAGAAGGGCACGACGGCAGGGAGCCCTGCCGCCGCCGATTGCTTATCGCTGCGGCATGTCCTTGACCGAATACCCAAGGCTCACAGTCGCATCCTCCGGAATCGCCGGCATGGTCGCATTCCACGCCTGCCAATCCGCCCGCATCGCAGCCAGCCGCTCCGGCTCCTTCTTCGCCAGGTTGGCCCGCTCGCGTTCGTCGCCGGGAATGTTGAACAGGTACTCGTTGCCGTCGACCTTCAGGTACTTCCAATCGCCGTCGCGCAGCGCCTCCTGGCCGCGATGGTTCATGCGCCAGTGCAGGGGGCGGCGGAAGCTCTTCGATGCGTCCTTGAGCACGGGCATCAGCGAGACGCCGTCCAGCGGGTAGTCGGGGTGCGCGGCCACGCCGGCTGCGTCGAGCATGGTGGCGGACCAGTCCATGGTCATGCACAGCTGGGTGCTCTCGCCGCCCTTGCCGATCACCGCAGGCCAGTGCGCGATCCATGGCACGCGGATGCCGCCTTCGGTCAGGTCCATCTTGCCGCCGACCAGCGGCCAGTTGTCGGAGAAGCGTTCGCCGCCGTTGTCGCTGGTGAACACCACCAGGGTGTTGTCGGCCATGCCGTGCTTCTTCAGCGCGTCCATGATCCAGCCGATGCCTTCGTCCATGTGATGGATCATGCGGCGGTACACGTGGATGTTGCCGCCGGCCAGGTCGAACAGGTTGTCCTTGATGTTCGGTGCCTTGGCCGCGTCGTCGCGGGTTTCCCAGGGCCAGTGGGGGGCGGTGTAGTGCAGGCTCAGGAAGAAGGGGGCTTCCTCTTTTTTCTGAAGCTCTGCCATGCGCTCGACGTAGTCGACGGCGCGTTTGGAGAGGATGTCGGTGAGGTAGCCCTCTTCAACCTTGTCTTCCTCGCCGAACCACAGGTCGTGGCGGCCGGTGGAGTCGCAATGCGTGAAGTAGTCGACGCCGCCCGACATGGGTCCGAAGAACTCGTCGTACCCCGAGCGCAGCGGGCCGAAGGTGGGCGGGTAGCCCAGGTGCCATTTGCCGATGAGCGCGGTCTGGTAGCCGCTGGCCTTCAGCAGCGAGGGCAGGGTGGGGTGGTCGGTGGGCAGGCCCAGGGTGGTGCTGCCACGGCTCCTGCTGTTGATGGGCTCCTCGGCCGCGCCGCGCAGGCGGTACTGGTAGCGGCCGGTGATCATGCCGAAGCGCGTGGGTGAGCACACGGGCGAGTTCGAGTAGCCCTGCGTGAGCTTCAGGCCGTTGGCGGCCAGGCCGTCGAGCACGGGCGAGACGGGGCCGAACGCAGCGTCGCGGCCGCCGTAGCAGCCGAGGTCGGCATAGCCGAGGTCGTCGGCCACGATGAAGATGATGTTGGGTCTTGCCATGTCTCTCTGGGGCTCTCTCTCGCTTGCTTGGTTCTTTGCTTCTGCTTGTCGGGGGTCAGGGCTGGTAGCCTGATTTCTGCACCACCGGCGCCCATTGCGCACGGTAGGCCTTGAGCATCGCAGCGGTCTGCGCCTGGGTGCTCACCACGGGCGTCATGCCCGAGTCCTTGAACTTGCGCTGCGTGTCCGGGTCCTGCATGACTTCGCGGATGACGACGGCGAGGCGCTCGACCTTTTCCTTCGGCATGGTGGCCGGCGCGAAGAAGGTGTTCCAGCCGGTGGCCGCGAGGTCGAGGCCGGCTTCCTTGAAGGTGGGCACGTCGGGCACGAAGGGCGAGCGCTTGGCGCCCGAAATGGCGAGGATGCGCAGCTTGCCCGCGGTGTGCTGCGGCACGGCCACGTCTTCGGTGTCGACGGCCACGGGCACCTGCCCGCCGATCACGTCGTTCAGCAGGGGCGCCGAGCCGCGGTAGCCGATCACCTGGGTCTGCACCTTGGCCTTCTCGCCGACCATGAGGCCGAAGAAGTGCGGCAGGCTGCCGGTGGCCGGCACGCCCACGTTGGCCTGCGCGGGGTTGGCGCGCATCCAGGCGAGCAGGTGGTTCAGTTCGCGCACGGGCAGGGTGGGCGACACGGCGAGCGCGAAGTTGTAGTCGTTGACGTACGACACGGGCACGAAGTCGCGGTCGGGGTCGTAGTTGTTGTCCTTGAAGACCAGCGGCGCCACGATCATCACGGCGGGGTTGGCGAGCATCAGCACGTTCTGGCTGGCGGGCGTGGCCTTCACCTGCTGCGCCGCGAGGCGGCCGCCGGCGCCGGGCTTGTTGTCGACCACCACGGGCACGCCCAGGCGGGTGGTGAGCTTGTCGCCCACGATGCGCGCCACGCGGTCGGTGGCGCCGCCGGGGGCGTAGCCGACGACGATGCGCAGTGGCGTGTCGAACTTGACCTCGGCGGCCGTCGCGCCGCCAGCGAAAGCCGTCGCGAGGCCGGCGATGGCCAGCAGGCCGGCAAGGCGGCGGGTGATGGAGAGGGATGGGGTCGGCAGCATGGTGGGCAGGTCCTTGTCTTCGTCGTTCAGGCGATGGCTATCGATGGCAATCGAGTATGGCCGCGGGATCCGCAGTTGCGGACGATTCTGAAGAGGCCGCGCTCGATTGATCAAATCAACCATTCACCGGACTTACCCTTCCTTCATTGCCGTTCTGCCTGCTGTCTCAATCCACCTTCATGCCGGTGGCCTTCACGATGCGGCCGTAGCGCGCCTGGCTGGCGGCCAGGTGCTCGCTGGCCACGGTGCCGGTTTCTCCCAGCGGAACCATGTCGAGCGAGGCGAGGCGCGACTTGATCTCGGGCAGCGCCATCGCCTTCTGCAGCGCGGCGCGCAGCGTCTGCGCCACAGGCTCGGGCGTGCCGGCCGGCAGCATCGAGACGTAGAGCACTTCGAATTCGAGGCCCTTCAGGCCCAGTTCGCCCACGGTGGGCACCTGGGGCAGCAGCGGCGAGCGTTGCTTGCCGGTCACGGCCAGGGCGCGCAGCTTGCCCGCCTGCACCTGCGGCAGCAGGCCCGGCGTGGCGAGGATGCCGGCCTGCACCTCGTCGCCCATCAGCGCCAGCACGGCGGGGGCGTTGCCCTTGTAGGGCACGTGGGTGATCTTCGCGCCCGTGTCGCTGGCGAAGATCTCGGCGGCGATGTGGCCCGGGCTGCCGTTGCCGGCCGAGCTGAAGGTGGCGGGCTCGGCCTTGGCCTGGGCGATGAACTCGGGCAGCGTCTTCGCCTTCACGCCCTGCGCCACGCCGAAGGCCAGGCCCGAGGAGCTGAAGATCATCAGCGGCTTCAGGTCTTTTGCCGCGAAGGGCATCGAGGCGTACAGGTGCGGGTTGATGGTGAAGGTGCTGTCGATGCCCAGCAGCACGGTGTAGCCGTCGGCCGGGCTCTTGGCGACCAGGTCGGCGCCGATGTTGCCGCCCGCGCCGGGCCGGTTGTCGACGATGAAGGGCTGCTTCAGGTCTTTTTGCAGCGCGTCGGCCAGCGCGCGGGCGAGGATGTCGATGGGCCCGCCGGCCGGGAAGTTGACGAGCAGCCGCACCGCCTTGGCGGGGTAGGGCGCGTCGGCGGCCAGGGCCTGCGTGGTGGCGGTGGCGCCGAAGGCGAGGGCTGCGCAGGCCGCAAGGGCAGCGGCGAGGCGGCGGCGCGTGCCGCGAAAGGTGTTGCTGGGCGAACCGGTGGTCATGTCGTCTTGTCTCCGTTATCCAGGGCAACTCTAGGTGGCCGGCGGGGGCGGCACAACTGAAAGCTCTTCTGCCAGCTATTCCAGCTGGTTATATTGAAGAGGCCACTCTCCCAAGGAAACACCGTGTCAGCCATGAACTTTGGGCGCCTGAAGATGCGCCACCTGCAGTGCCTCGTGATGGTGGCGCAGGAGCGCAACCTGGTGCGCGCGGCCAAGGCGCTGTCGCTCACGCAGCCGGCGGTGTCGAAGACGGTCGCCGAGCTGGAGGAGATCGTCGGCCGCCAGCTGCTGCTGCGCCGCCGGCGAGGCGTGGAGCTCACTCCCGCCGCCGAGGTGCTGGTGCGCCACGCCGTCTCGGCGCTGCGCGGCCTGCGCGAGGGCCTGGGCCTGGCCATGGACCAGCCCGAGGCCGACCAGCTGCGCGTGGCCGTCGGCGCGCTGCCGAACATGGTGGCCAACCTGCTGCCCGAGGCCGTGGCCATGCTGCACGCCTCGCAGCCGGCGCTGCGGGTGCGCGTGGTGAGCGGCACCAACGCGCAGCTGATGACGCAGCTGCGCCAGGGCGAGATCGACCTCGTGCTCGGCCGCCTCGCGCAGGCCTCGGCCATGGCCGACCTGGCCTTCGAGCAGCTCTACAGCGAGCCGCTGCTGCTGGTCGCGCGGCCCGGGCATCCGCTGGCGGCACGCCGCAAGCCGCCACTCGACGCGCTGGCGGGCCACCCGCTGGTGCTGCCGGTGTCGGGCACGCTGATACGGCACACGGCGGATGCCTTTCTCATCGCGCAGGGCATGGCGCTGCCCGGGCGGATGGTGGAGGCGACCGACACCAGCTTCGTGCTGGGGCTGCTGCGGCGCTCCGACGCGGTGTGGTTCGCGCCGCAGGGAGCCGTCGAAGGGCTGGTCGAGCGCGGTGAACTCAAGCGGCTGGCCATCGACACCTCCAGCACCGAGGGGCCGGTGGGGCTCACCATGCGGCGCGGCGACGAGCCCGGCGAGGGCGCGCGGCTGCTGGTCGATGCCATCCGCGAGATCGTGGCTGCACGGCCCCGCGAGCCTGAGCGGGTGCCGGCATGAGCGGCAGCGAGAAGACCGCCCCCGGCGAGCGCCAGTCGCTGGTCGACGCCCTGCGCGGCTTCGCACTGCTGGGCATCCTCGTCGTGAACATCGCGAGCTTTTCTTCCACGTATTACGGCGCGGGCATTCCAGACCCGATGGCGCAGTCGGTGCTCGAACGCGCGGCGCTGCTGGTGCGCACGCTGGTGTTCGAGACCAAGTTCTACCTGCTGTTTTCCTTCCTCTTCGGCTACAGCTTCACGCTGCAGATGCAGCCGGCCGAGCGCAACGGAAAGTCTTTCGTGCCGCGCATGGGGCGGCGGCTGGTGGGGCTGTGGGTGCTGGGGCTGCTGCATGCGGTGGTGCTGTACCACGGCGACATCCTCACCACCTACGCGGTGCTCGGGGCGGTGCTGCTTGTGCTGCGGCGGCGCGGCGACGTGTTCATGGCGCGCGCCGCGGTGTTCCTGGTGCTGGCCACCTCGCTGCTGTGGGCGGGCGTCGGCTACCTGCTGGTGAAGGCGGGCGTGCCGAACGACACGCGCACGGCCTATGCGGATGCCGCCAGGGCGCTGGCCGCGTATCGCGGAACGCCGTTCACGGTGATCGTGCAGCACCTGCGCGAGCTCTCGCAGATCTGGTGGATCACCGGGCTGGTGCAGGCGCCGACGGCGCTGGCGATGTTCTTCGCGGGCTTCATCGCGGGACGGCGCGAGCTGTTCGCCAATGCCGATGCGTACCGGCCGCTGTTCGAGCGACTGCTGCGCTGGGGGCTGGTCATCGGGCTGCCGGGCGCGGCGGTGTACGCCTTTCCTTCGATCCGGCTGGACAACCCGGTGCGCGAGCTCTACGGCCTCGCGGCCACGCTGCTCACCGCGCCATTCCTCACGGCAGCCTACGCGGCCGGCCTCGTGCTGCTGATGCTGTCGCCGCGCGGCCGGGTGCTCGAAGCCATGCTCGCGCCGGCAGGCCGCATGGCGCTGACCAACTACCTGATGCAGTCGCTGGTCTGCGCATGGCTCTTCCTGGCCTACGGGCTGCGCTGGATCGGCACCATGGGCCCGCTGGCCGCCACCGGCATCGCCTTCGCGATCTTCGCGGCGCAGCTGGTGCTGAGCCGCTGGTGGATGGGGCGCTTCGTCTACGGGCCGGTCGAGTGGGTGCTGCGTGCGTTCACGAACCTGGAGCGTCCGCCGATGCGGCGCAAGGGGGTTCAGCGCGGCAGCAGCGTCGACAGCTGATAGACCGCGAAGCCCAGCAGGATCGCGCCCGACAGCCGGTTGATCGACTGCATGGTCTTGGCACTGAGCTTGTGCCGCACCGACGACACCATCGTCGACAGCCCCAGCCACCACAGCGCGGAGCCCAGGAACACGCCGAGCACCATCGTCGCGGCCTGGGAGGCGCCGAGGGTGTGGCCTGCAACGTGGCCCGTCGAAATGGACGCGAACACCGCGACGAAGGACAGGATCGTCATCGGGTTCGCCAGCGTGAGCACGAAGACCGAGAGCGTGGCCTTCAGCGGCGTGGTGGCGTCCGCCGCCTGCCGGGCCTCGGTCGCCACCGGCGCGCGAAGCAGCTGAACGCCCATCCAAGCGAGGAAGGCGGCGCCGCCCAGCGCAAGCGGCACGCGGGCCGCCACCATCGACGCGATGACGGCCGACACGCCCAGTGCGCCGATGGCGCCATAGAAGGCATCGGCCAGCGCGGCGCCGAGCCCGCTGAGAAAGCCGATGCCGCGGCCATGCGCGAGGGTGCGCTGGATGCACAGGAGGCCGATGGGGCCTACGGGTGCCGCGATGGAGAGCCCGATGACGAGGGCCTTGAGGAAGAGGGTGGAGTCCATGCTGTAAATTGTGTTTACAGCTTCGCCTGAGGAGAATGGCGAAGCTCAGGCGGAATGCGCTTCCTGCCTGAAATTCAAGACGAATCGACCGCCGAAGCCTGAAATCCATGGAAATCGACAGCAAGAACTGGCAGATCCTCGAAGTGCTGCAGGCCGATGCGCGCACCTCGCTCACGGCGCTGGCGCGGCAGGTGGGGCTTTCGGTGCCGTCGACCTCGGAGCGCGTGAAGCGGCTGGAAGAAGCCGGCGTGCTGGCCGGCTACCGGGCGGTGGTGCCTCCGCGCAAGGTGGGCTATACGGTGACGGCACTGGTCGGCATCACCACGCCGCAGCCCGACAAGGCGCGGCTGCTGAAATTGCTGGAGGGTCGAAACGAGGTGCTCGAGTGCTTCCACGTCACGGGGCAGGACTCTTACGTGCTGAAGGTGGCCGCGCGCGACATCGAGCACCTGGAAGCCTTCGTGAGCGCCATCAACCACCTGGGCGAGACGCGCACGTCGATCGTGATGTCGGTGCCGATTCCGCCGCGCGCCGTTACCGCCCCGAACATGGAAAAGCAGCCGCGCCGCTAGGGGCGCCAGGGTGCTAGGTTGGAGGCAGTGGCCGCGACCACAGCCAGGCCAGCACGCAGGCCATGCACCCGATGGCCAGCGCGGCGAGCCACGCACGGTGCGCGGTGAACGACACGATCACCGCGCACACCGCCATCGTCACGGTCGCGCTCCATTTGGCGCGCCGGCTCACGGTGCGGCCGTTGGCCCAGTTGTGCAGCAGCGGGCCGAAGAGGCGGTGGCTCAGCAGCCACGCATGCAGCCTCGGCGAGCTGCGGGCGGCGGCCCATGCGGCCATCAGGATGAACACCGTGGTCGGCATGCCGGGCACGATCACGCCGATGAGGCCCAGCACCAGGCACAGCACCGCGAAGGCATAGAGCAGCGCGCGCGTGAGTGCGGGCTTGCGTTCGGGGGCGGGGGCCGGCTCTGGCTTCAAGACAGGATCAGGCCGGGGCCTGTCCTTGTTGCGGCAGCTGTTCGCGCTCGGGCAGCCCGTCGGCCGAGATGCGCATCTTCGGCAGGAACTGCGGATACTCGCGCTGCATGAAGTCGATGAGGCCCTCTCGCACGCTGCAGCGCAGGTCGAAGGTCAGGCCCGAGGTGGCGGCCGTGCACAGCACGCGGATCTGCATGGTGCGCTCCGTGGCGTCGGTCACGCGCACGTTGAAGAAGCGGCCGTCCCACTCGGGCGCGGCCTTCACGATGCGCTCGACCTCGGCGCGCAGCGGCGCGAGCGGCATGCCGTAGTCGACGTAGACGAACACCGCGCCCAGCAGTTGCGACGAATGCCGCGTCCAGTTCTGGAACGGCTTCTCGATGAAATAGCTCAGCGGCAGGATCAGGCGGCGCTCGTCCCAGATCTTCAGGACGACGAAGGTGCCGGTGATTTCCTCGACGCGGCCCCATTCGCCCTCGACCACCAGCACGTCGTCGATGCGGATCGGCTGCGCCAGCGCGATCTGCAGGCCGGCGATGAGGTTGCTGAACACGGGCTTGGCGGCAAGACCGGCCACGATGCCGATCACGCCGGCCGAGGCCAGCAGGCTCGCGCCCACCTGGCGCGCGCCGGGGAAGGTCATGAGCATCATCGCGCCGCCGGCCACGATGACCACCGACATGGCGGTGCGCGCCAGCACACGGGTTTGCGTGAGCACGCGGCGGGCCTGCAGGTTGTCGGCGATGTCGGAGGGGTTCTGCGCCAGCACGCCTTCGGCGAAGCCGCTGATGGCCTTCACCGTGAGCCAGGTGGCGGCGGCGATGAGCAGCAGGCCGGTGAGATGGCGGACGTTGCCGATGAAGCGCAGGTCGTCCGGCGCGCCCTGCCACACCATGGTGAGCGCCACCAGCGGGAACACGAGCCGGGCGGGAGCCCTGCAATTGACCACCATCGCATGGATGGCCGGCGCGGGGCGGGTGATCCGCCTGAGCACCAGGCCGACGATGCGGTGGGCGAGAAGAGAGAGGGGAACTGCGATCAGTGCGGCAAGCCAGGTGCCGAACCAGGGATGGGCGAGTATCTCTTGGGTCATCAGGCTGTGGTCGTCTTCGCTTGTGCTGTTGTCTCGTTCAGAGGTTGAAGAATGCGCGCCGCGTCGTCGCGCAGCTGCGTGGCGAGTGCCGTGGCCAGGTCGAGGCGGCGAAGCAGCCAGGGGCTGATGTCGTTGTCGAACGGGTCGGGCAGGGGGATCGGGCCGCCGACGGCGGTCGAACCCGAACTCTCGGGGTGGGAGGGGCCGGTGGTCGGAATGGTTCCGATGGCCGCCTCGATTCGTTGCGCGGTGCGGCCGATGGGGCCTTCCACCTCCGCCGGCGTGAGGCGGTCGCGCCGCAGCACCAGCATCGACTTCACCGCGCTGAGCTGCGCGAGCAGCTGGTAGCTGTGGGCCTGCAGGTGCTCCAGCGGCTCCAGCGGCGGCTGCACGGCGCGCGGCTCGGAAAGCGAACGCTGCGTGGCCTGCACCAGCGCCGAGAGGCTGTCGTAGGCCTCGCGGCGCGCAAGGCGCCACTCGAGCTCGGGGCTGCTGTCGATGGCCTTGAGCTGGCCCAGGCCCAGCGCGAGGCGTGCATGGCGGGCCTGCGCGGTGAGCACGCGCGAGACCAGCGCCGGGATCTGCGTGCGCTCCCACGAGGGCAGCACGTAGCAGAAGCCCCAGGCCAGCGCGGCGCCGATGAGCGTGTCGGCGATGCGCTCGAAGAGCGCGAAGATCGGCGCGATGCCCACGTTCAGCATGTGGGCCTGTACCAGGCCCAGCACGGTGGCGGCCACCGCCGTGATGAGGTAGCGCCGCACCGCGAAGCTGTGCGCGATGGCCTGCGCGACCGTGACGATGACCAGCAGCATCAGCGCCGAGGGGTGCGCCGACAGCAGCCCCACCGCCAGCACGCAGCCCAGCAGCGTGCCGGCCACGCGGGCGTTGCGCCGCTCCAGCGTCTGCGAGAGGCTGCCGCGCAGCACCACCACGATGGTCAGCAGGATCCAGTAGTCGTGCGAGCCCCAGGGCATCGACACCGCGATGGCGTAGCCGGCCGCGATGGCCAGCGCGGCGCGGATGGCGTGGCGCAGCGGCGGCTGGTCCCAGCTCCACAGCGTGAAGAAGGGGCGCAGCGACCAGTCGGTCGGGCTCACGAAGAGCTGCCAGTTGGCGCGCACCACGGCCAGGTTGGGCTCGGCGTCGCCGCGTGCCATGGCCGACAGGCGCAGCACCTCGTCGTTGATGTGGCCGATGCGGCTGGCCAGCCCGCGCGCGAGCATGGCGGCCGTGGGCCCGATGTGGCCGCCGCCGCTGCCATCGGCGCTGTCGTCGGCCGAGACGTGGATGGCCGCCAGGCGCGGGCGGCGGTCGACCACGGCGTCGGGGTGGCGGCCGAAGAGCAGGGCGTCGGCCAGCGCGACGGTTTCGTCGGCGAGTTCTTCGAGCACGCGGCGCATCTCGATGAGCGCCTCCGCATGCGCGGGGTGGGCGCGCAGGGTGTCCAGGTCGAGCTCGCTGGCCAGCAGCTGGTCGCGCATCTCGAGCACGATCACCAGCATGGCGGCCAGGCGCTGGCGGCGCGGGGTGCGCGGCGATTCGAGGACGATGTCGCGCGTGGCCTGCAGCTGGTCGGCCAGCGCGGCCTGCTCGCGCAGCAGCTGGCCCAGCAGGGGCGCGGGGGTGTCGCGCACGTCGCGGGTCTCGTCCTGCGGCAGGAACTGGCTGGCCTCGGTGCGCATGAGCGCGGCCAGCGAATACAGCACGTCGGCCACAGACTGGGTGCGAAAGCGCCCGTTGAGCGCCAGGTTGGCGAGCGTGGCCCAGATCACGTACAGCCCCGCGCCCAGCCCGAAGTGCCAGGTGCGCTCGATGGCGTCGGCCATGCCGGAAGGCGCGGGCGTGGCCATGGAGAAGATCATCGAGAACATCACCGCGATGGCGATCGGGATGCCGCGCTTGCCCCAGGCCATGGCCAGGAAGGCCATGAAGGTGGCGGGCACCAGCACCAGCCCGAGGCGGATGGGGGCGCTGTGCAGCATCTGCACCGCGAAGAAGAGCGGCAGCCCGATGAGCGGCGCTGGCAGCATCTGCAGGAACTTGCCGCGGCGCGGGCCGGGCAGGTCGGGCGGCGCGGTGACGATCACGCCGGTGGCGGCGGCCGATGCCGCGATGGTGCCCAGCCAGAGATGGACCCCGCCGGAGATGAAGAGCAGGCCCAGCGCGACGGTGAGCCCGCTCGCGACGTAGTGGCTCAGCGCGATGCGCAGAGCGGCACGGACCCGGGGCGCGGCGCTGCTGGGCCCCTGCATCGTCACTTGGCGGAGGAGTTGCCTTCGGAAGGCGCGCCGTTGGCGGGTGCCTCGCGGCGCACGCGCGTGAGCTTGCGCGGAGCGGGAGCCGCCGCCGGCGCGGCCGGGGTTTCGGCTTCGGCTGCCTCGTCGGCGAAGCCCGGCACCGTACTGCGGGCGTAGAGGTCGGTCGAGTCGTTGGAGTTGCCGGCGCTCGCCTTGGCGGAGGCAGACACGGCGCGCACGCGGTCGCTGGCGCGAAGCTTGTCGTCCACGGTGGCGAATTTGGAGTACTTGGCGAGCAGCGGCACCAGCTGGCCGTACACGCGCGGGGCACCGGCCAGGCATTCGCGCTGGTCCATGAACTCGGGCTCGCCCGTGAAGTTGCCGATCAGGCCGCCGGCCTCGGTGACCAGCAGCGAGCCCGCCGCCACGTCCCAGGGGTTCAGTCCGGTCTCGAAGAAGGCGTCGGTGAAGCCGGCCGCCACGTAGGCGAGGTCGAGCGCGGCGGCGCCGGGGCGGCGCAGGCCGGCGGCGCGGGGCATCATGTCCGCCATGATGGCCAGGTACTGCTTGAAGTTGTCGCCGGTGCGGAAGGGGAAGCCGGTGGAGATCAGGCACTCGTTGAGGCGGGTGCGCTTCGAGA